>Ga0255342_1002568_pt1 | contig 22248 bp, 18 predicted proteins | sample wastewater_treat_3_FD_192416 | JGI IMG/M metagenome (GOLD analysis project Ga0255342, IMG submission 192416) | Wastewater microbial communities from Lulu Island WWTP, Vancouver, Canada - plant14 | ecosystem: Engineered > WWTP > Wastewater > Unclassified | place: Canada: Vancouver, British...
GGTCTAAAATCGCTTTAACCAGCTTCTTTTGGATAGGTGTTAATACTCCGTCCATTGCTTTAAGAAGAACGGGTATCTTATCTTTTAGATATGCTTCAGGCAGATTAGTCATTAAAGTTTAGCTTGGATTTGGCCTCATTGGAATAATTACATTAATATCAATGGTCTTGTTTGTCTTGTCCCATTTAGCGCTCCAAAGGTTCCCTAAATAGTAGGCATCATAGTCACTTAAATAAGTTCCTAGAGGGAACATCAATTCTCCGTTTAACATCTTGGATTTTGCAGGAAAGTCCATTCCGTACAAACCATTCATTTCATAGTTTAATTTATTGGGCTTGAGGATATGGACCATCTCCCAATCATAATACAAATACTGCTTTATAGGTTCCCATTTAATATCCAAATCCGGATTAGCAGCTTGAATGATTTCTCTTACAGGAACATAGGCAATGTCATTTATTACCTGAACCGGAGTATTTAAAGAAAGCTCTTTTCCTTGCACCAATACCTTATAGCTTGTATCAATTCCTTCATTCATAGTTGATAAAGCATTAGATATCATGGTAACGGCTTCTGCCCGGGTAGCCAAATTATCATGACGGAATGTGCCGTCAGTATAACCCTTAATGAGATTAGCTTCCGCTGCATGATAAATATAACCTTTTACCCAGTCAGGGATGTCCATATTGTCTTTAAAGGATAACTGGATACCCTTGTCCTTTTCGGATGCCTCAACTAATCCCATGATTCTGTTGATAATAACTGCCATTTCTCTTCGGGTTATTGTCTTATCCGGTTCAAAATTATTTGAAAAATAGTCTGATGGAACAACAAGGCCGAAAGCCAGTGCGGAATCAATCCATCCGCCTTTATTAATCCAATGACCTTCCACACCATTTAACTTGCTGTTATTTCTATACGCCCTGGTTGAGTCAAGTAAAAATTTGGTGGTTGCAGAATCGGTTAATTTCACGGCTTCAATTATCAGCTTGACATATTCAGCCCTGCTGATGGATTTATCCGGTTGGAAAGTTTTATCTTCATATCCATCCACCCAACCCTGGGACTTTGCATTTAAAATAATATCTTTTGCCCAGTGATTTTCAATATCTGAAAACTCCTCAACGGAAGTTTCTCCATATACAAGAGTTGCAGATGAAGTAATTATCATCATTACAACCATAAAAAATAATAGGACTTTTTTCATTTGCTTCTCCTTTTTAGTTAAAATTGTAACATCCTATTATATAAAATCCCTATTGGAATGGTAAGGTTTAATATTTACCATATTTTGAAGATAGCAACATATTTAACAGAAAAGTTTTTAATCTTTTCTCATGACTCTGACAAACCCTCTTATGTCATCCTGAGCATAAGCGAAGGATCTCATCATTGTTAAAACATGAGATTCTTCAGGCTTCACCTTCATAATGACAAAATTTTATATTACTTTGTCAACAAGCTGAGAATATATTAAGTCTTTTCTTTCATAAGCAAGGCTGTAATCAAAACTATCTATTCAAAATAACTGGGGTTTTTTCCGTCATATACAATTTTCCTGTAATGTTCAGGGTCCGTATCTCCTTCTGTGCTGAAACATAATATAACTGAGTTTTCATCTAATCTCAGTTTGTCTTTTAATTCCTTTAATTCTTCTCTTTCCAATAATAGGGTTACAAGGCCCAATCCAACAGCACCGGATTCACCGGAAACTATCTTTTTATCATTCCCGATAGGATTGGCAAGGACTCTCATTCCTCTGGCAGCCACATAATCAGGACAGGATATATAAGCAAATGCAAAATCTCTTAAAAACTTCCATGTAACCGTATTTGGCTCTCCGCACGCTAATCCTGCCATAATGGTGTTTAAATCTCCAGTAACGGCGTGAGGTTGTCCATCATTAATCAAGGCAGAATTATATATGCAAGCGGCATTTTCGGGCTCAACTATTATTGTAATTGGTAATTCATCTCTAAATACATTTGCAAAATATCCTAAGATTCCTCCTGCAAAAGAACCTACCCCAGCCTGCAAGAATATATGTGTTGGCTTGGCTACCCCGTCTAATTTCGTTTGGTCCAGGGCTTCAGCTGCTATGGTCGTATAGCCTTGACAAATCCAGTTTGGAATTTTTTCATATCCTTCCCAAGCAGTATCCTGTACACAATATCCGCCGATCTCTTCTGCTTTTTTATTAGCCAACCTTACGGCATCATCATAATTAACATCAGTGATATAAGCTTCCGCACCGGCATCCTTTATGTGCTGCAACCTTATTAAGGAAGAACCTTTTGGCATATATACAATAGATTTACACCCTAACTGAGTGGCAGCCCAGGCAACTGCCCTTCCGTGATTTCCATCGGTTGCCGTAACAAATACCATATCTTTGATTTTTTCTGAAACCTCAGGTGATTTAAAATAATCAAAGCTAACATCATCTATATGAACACCTAATTTTTCACATATAACTCTTGCTATCGCATAAGTCGCACCTACACCCTTGAATGCATTTAATCCAAATCTGTATGATTCGTCCTTTACAAAAATTTTAGAAACTCCCAGTCCCTTAGCCAAATTTTCCAAGCTGATTAGTGGAGTAGCTTTATATCCTTTTATTGAAGAATGGAATTTTCTGACTTTGTCTACTTCTTTTTCGCTTAGAAAATCTGGTAGCTCGCCAGATTTTTTATTACTTATAATAATAGCTTTTATTCCAGTTGGTGTGATTATTTTTTCCATTGTATCTCTCCATTTTTATCGTTATCCGAATCTATCATGTTTGGTATATCGTAGAAGACTTATAACAAGATATAAAGCTCATACATCATAAAGAATTCTTTAGTTCCACATATATTTTTACTTTTTGTTCAGTTTTAATATTGTTACCATTAGGAAAATAATTACAATAAAATTCTGTATCTAAGTCTTCTAAAACCTTTCCATTATACCCATAGATTAATTTTATTCCAGTTGCTTTTCTAAAATGTTTCATAACGTCGCTATGAATTATACAAACATTTTTTGGTTTATATCTTTTTATTCTACTAATTAATAGTTCAGTATCTTCTTTCTTTACTTTTACTTTATTTGAATTTGTTTCTGTTACTAATGGTTTTAAATCTATCACACCAAATTCTTTGTTTTTATAATTATATTTATTCTCACCAAAAATTAAATCATCCGCTATAGATTTATCTATATTTTCTACAATCAATCCACTTAGATATAATTGCTTAAAAAAAGAAGATCGTCGACCTGAAAAATAATGACCATTATTTGAAAAATAATGACCATTATTATTGGATTGCAATGGTGGATTTAATGCTATGAATAAAACATCCAAATTATCTCTTAAAAATTTAGCATCCTTTTCTATTAAATTCATTGTCCTTTCCCCCTTAAAAATTATGAATACTACAGTTTTATATATTATACCTTTTATTTCCAGTTAACTCAAGTAGCTGTTAACAGCGTATTAATAAGTTTCTTTATGTATTTTGGTTGTTCAAAAATATAATTAAAACTACATTGAGTTTGCTATTGGATTATAAAAATAATTAAATCTTTATAAGATTATTTAATATTTAATCTCCTTAGGATAAGTTATATCTATTTAACTTTTTCATTGGCATATGATAAAATTTCTACGATAAATAAGAAGGGGGCATTATATGAAAGAACTAATAAAAAAACTACCATTACCAATTACGGGGCTTATGCTTGGATTGGCCGCATTAGGCAATCTGATTCAGTCCCACAGCGAAGGCCTGAGAAGTTTGTTTGGTCTCGTATCAGCTATTATTCTTGTATTAGTCATACTAAAATTAATAATGTTTCAAAAAGGAGTTAAAGAAGCTTTGGAGAATCCGGTGGTAGCAAGTGTGTTTCCGACATTTTCAATGACAATTATGCTGTTGGCAACATATCTTAAACCATTTAACGGAGGATTAGCTTCTTTATTTTGGTTTGCAGGACTTATTTTGCATATAGGATTAATAATCTGGTTCACACAAAAATTTGTGTTAAATAACAACTACAATATCAAAAAAGTCTTCCCAAGCTGGTTTATACCTTATGTAGGGATTGCCGTAGCCAGCGTTTCATCCGGTGCAGTTGGAATGCAAGCATTAGGAAGGATTATATTCTGGTTTGCTTTGGTTTCTTTGGCAGTATTGCTTCCTGTTATTCTTAAGAGGATTTTTGTAGTAAAAGGAATACCTGAGCCTGCAATTCCTACAATTACAATTTTAGCAGCACCGACAAGCTTATGTTTAGCAGGATATTTGAACTCATTTGAAACCAAAAGCACAGTTCTTGTATATATCTTGCTGATTGCTGCCCAGGTTTTATATTGGGGAGTAATACTTTATATGCCAAGAATGCTAAAACTGCCCTTTTACCCAAGTTACTCGGGATTTACATTCCCACTGGTTATAAGCGGTATAGCGCTTAAGCTTACAAACGGATTCTTAACCAAATCCGGAAATCCTATATCATTTCTTCCCGCATTAGTAACTGTTGAAGAAATAATTGCTGCTGTAGCATGTTTATATGTACTTATAAGGTATTTGGGATTCTTGTTTGCATCTGGAAAAACAAAAGCAATTAAATAGACTGATAACATAACATTTTCATTATGAAGCAGAAGCATGATGAGATCCTTCGCTTGCGCTCAGGATGACATAAGGCGCGCTCAGGATGACATAAGGCACGCTCAGGATGACATAAGGCACGCTCAGGATGACATGAGGTACCCTCAGAATGGCATAATGTATTCTCAGGATGACACAAATAAAAAAGATAATCAATAAAAGGAGAGAAATATGGATATTAAGAAAAGTGTTGAACTTATTGAATCATATTTGGATTTGGACCGTAAACCGGTAGGAGTTAAATTTTTCTTTGACAAGGCTGAATTTGACAATTTCGATGTTCCACAACTGGACCGGAAGGTTACATACTGCAATTCCATTCAGCTTGCAAGCAAAGGGAAAGTAATGAAATTAACAAAAGAAAACCAGGCTTGTCCTAATGGAGCTATGGCAATAAAAATGAAGGATATACCGGAACCAATGGCATCGGGAAAGGCTCGATTCAACAAACATATTTATAAAGATGTGGAAACATCAAAAAACATCAGCGACAATATGCTTTTTTTAAAAGAAGAACCGGCAGGTATGGTAGCAATGCCCCTTGAAAACTTCACAGAGGCTCCGGATGTTGTAATAGTTGTAAGCAATACCTACAATGTCATGAGAATGATACAGGGCCACGGATATTTTAACGGCTACACAAATAACTTAAGAACAGTAGGACTCCAGGCAGTATGCCAGGATTTAACAACCTACGTTTACAATACTCAGGATATCAACATATCATTATTGTGCCCCGGAACCCGTTTGGTTGCAAACTGGAAGCCAAATGAAATGGGAATCGGAATTCCTTTTAATAAATGGTATGAGGTAGTACAGGGTGTAATTGAAACAACCAATCCTTTTGAAAGGGACAATAACAAGAAGGCTATTATAAAAAGACTGAATGAACGGGGATTGGATGCAAGCGGCATCATATTAGGCCAGAATTATGATGACGGGTCGTATACGGGTGGAAAAGTAGAAATTAACAAATAGTGGACAAATCTCTCCATGTCATCCTGAGAGAAAGCGAAAGATCTCATGAGATCCTTCGGGCTAAAGCCCTCAGGATGACAATATGAGGTATTCATAGCAATAACACATAAGGTGTATATTTTAACATTAGTCTGAGACCGCATTTGCGGTCTCTTTTCTTTCCTGTCATTTAGGAAAACGTAGCTTTTTTATCTGCCTTTTTATCTTTTTAATGGCCCAGTCATAATGGCTGGATGTTGCGCTGACACAGTAACTGCCGGGGTGGTTTGATGTTTCTCCCAAAACTTCACTTTCATATCGCCGTAAGTTTTCCAATCATAGGGCTCTGGCAGAAAAGGTTTGTGATTGCCCTTCATGTTTGAATTAACCCAATTTAATAAAAGCGGTGCTACTCGTACAGGTGAACAATGTTGCCGGTCTTGACATTTTATTATACACTCCTCTCGTTATTTGGTTTCAATATCCCATTTACCAAACTGTACTTCCTTTTGAAAGTCATTGCGCTCTCCAAGCATCTTTTCCATCCAAACAATATCGTACCAGGTATTAAACTTGTATCCGGCCTTATGAAATCTTCCGACCAAAGAAAAGCCCATACTTTTATGAAAGTTATAGCTGTCATATGTAAGGTGTTCATTTTCTTTCACGGGAACAGCTATGCAGGCATTCATATTAAGGATCCCCATGTTTTTTAGGGACTTTTCCAATTCGCTGTATAGTAATCTTCCAATGCCCATCCTGTGCCTGCCCTGTTTTACATATACTGTTGTTTCCACAGACCAGTCATATGCTTTACGTTCCCTAAAGGCATGGGCGTATGCATATCCTAATATTTCACCATCTTCTACCACCTTTATATAAGGGTATTTTGATGATATGTCCTTGATTCTGCCTTTAAATTCTTCTAATGAAGGCACATCATATTCAAATGTAATAGCAGTATTTTTTACATAGGGTTCGTATATAGATAGAAGTTCTTTTGCATCATCTATGGTGACTTTTTCTATTCTCATATGTATCTCCTTAATTATGATTTGCAGCCCGTTAGCATAAATGGTCGATAGTCGAAAGTATTAAAAATATAGAGAAGGCATTTAGCCGGATTTTGTTCCTGTTATTGCTTTGCAGAGCATATAACTCTTCAATGCTCATGCCGAAACGCTCTTGTACATATTGTTCAAAGTGTGCAAATTTGTATCCCCTGGATAGCGCCTTCCAAGGCAGAAAGCCGCATTATGCAGGCAGAAGGGTCTTTTTGACCTTTCTATTTTGACCAGTATGAATTAACAGGTTTGTCGATTTTATTGTAAGTATAATATGAACGTGGTGTAACAGGTCCCAGCAAGCTGATTGACTCACCCTCGTAAAGATAAATATCGGCCCGTGACGTGTCAACATATCCTTTCATGTATTCCTGCATATATTCAACAGGTGACGGATAATACTCATGCAGGGTGAAATGGTTTAAACCTGGATTGTTGAAATACATATTATAAAAGTCATTTTCTATCATATATGCCCCATGAGGGTAACGGGATTGTCTGCCGAATTCCTTCGGAGCAAGATATATGCGCACGGTTCTCGCTTCACCGGGACACAGTGACGGGATTTTCCAGCCCAATACAGGCTCAAACACATCATAGACAATGGTTTGTCCTGTATTAAATATATCTATGCCTCCGCTTAGACCATATACGAAGTGTTTCAAATAATTCATAAATTCATAATAATTGGCATCCGTTTGACCCTCTCCATAGTGAGTGTCATACGTTAATCTAAAACTTGAATTACCGTTCATCTCAAAGGTAACATACAAATCTACACTGCCCGGAACTGATGCTACTTTTGTGGAAGGATTCTTAATCTCCAGCTCTATATAGGCAGGACGATACATTTTCTTAGGATTGAGTTTTAAAAATGGAGAATCTATGGGGTTTGTATCATTATGGTCCCCCGACTCGGCAACCTTTTTCCCGATTTCTTCAGCCAATTCTTTTACCATACCTTTTGTTATTTCATTTGGAGGTATGCCGGCTTCGGTGAGAACTACCTCTGCCATATAATCTACACCTTCATTTATTAATTTATCCATGTTTGGTATAGTCGGCGGCAGACCCAATGCCATGAGCCCTGCATTGGCACAGAGTTCCAGGGCTGCTTTAAACTCTTTCCGCAGTTCCGGGAAAGGACACAGATATGCTAAGTTTTCTATAATGGCTGCCTTCAGTCCGTTATATGCTTCCTGAGCCATCTGATAAACTGTAGTGATAGCATCCCACAAATTTTCGAAGAATGCTTTAACCATGTCGAACATCTCTTCATACCAGGCTTTGTCTTCATGTTTAGGAGGAGGGAAGTAAACCTCTGCACCCACCGGGAGCACTGAAGGTATAATTTCATTGGTATATTCCTCTAATGTGGTACCGGATTGTTCATACAGCAAATAAGGGGCAAGTGTTGCGCCTGTTACGCTGTTTTTCCAAGTGTTTTTAATTTCATACCACTCGGGTTGGCGGTAGACAACATAATGGTGCATGTAATCATATTCCTCCCATTGAGCGGGTGTATAACTCTTTATTTTTACTTCCGGCAAGGCAGCCTTGATATATTCAACTTTGGGAATAATTACGGTAATTGGTTCCCTTTTGAAATAATTTACTAGCATTGGCTGAGAATATGCAGTTTCAACTTCACCGGGATTGTTTGTGTTTTTCAAGGTTATGCCCCGCACATAATATTTCTTGCAGTCTCCCGCTTTTAGCTCACCAGGTGATGGAGCAAAATCCCAAAAGTTTACGGGAACCGTAGCAGGGTATTCTTCATTTGAAAAACCATGGTCGAATGTAAAAGTATTGGTAGGAAGTTTAAATTCCTTCTCATAAACCAAGGATGGGGTTTCCGGCCATGCTCCTCCATTAACAGGGAAGGGAGATGCAGATACCTGGATTATCAAAGTATGGACATCCGGGTCAATACCATGGAAGTGGAAAAAGCGGGGCAAATTTTTTTCTGAATCATATCCGACTTCATCAAGTCTTACGGGTGGATCATAAAATTCCGGATTCCACCTTCCCTGGTGGGTTTCCTTGGGAGTCCATAGCTCAAAGCTCGGTGTGATGTTGCCTTGTGTGGGAGCTGCTGCTGATTTCTTCCCATATAAAACGGCAATGCCTTCACCGGGATCGCCAATAGGCTGACCTGAAGCATTTACAGGCACAGCCCGGACATAATAAGTTTTTTTGTGTTGAACAATAGGAGAAGCTACCGTATCCTTATCGGCAAAATCAGCAAAATTAATTGAAAACTCCTTTGCTGAAGCGGATACTTGTCCCGATGCAACAAGTCCGGTAGGATTTTTCCAATTATATGTATATCCGCCAAAGGGGGCAGTTGAAACCTGCCATACCACCTTGGAAACTCCCGGTGCATTATTCATATCAAAATAAAACCATCGGACATTGCTTCCATCCTTATCAATAAAAGCAGAGTGTGAAGCATCGGTATAAATGGCTTTGTCCGGATCATAGGATACGTATAATCCCAATTCACTTGAAGTTAAACGAGGAATCGTTACATTAGATTTAGTAAAAGTATATTTTTCGTTTGTCGGTTTTAATGCAGGAAGCAAGAGTGAAGCAAAATCAAGACTGCTATCCTTGTCACTGATAATATTTAGACTTGGTTTGGAATTAGGTTTCTCAGAAGTTGTAGACACATATAATTTCAGTCTGGTATCATACTTGGGGAAAAACATATCCCCTTCTTCGAAGTTTCTTCCTTTATATTTTGCTTCTTCACTCGTGACAGTAAGGTTTGACATACCAACCGGAATAACATCTGAAGTCAGGGACATATCAAGAGGAGGATTTAATAAGTCGAAATCCGTAATCTGTGTAACTTTGAACTTGTCATAGGTACGCTTAATAATTGCGATGGCTTGTTCCCTGGTTGTTTTTCCAAGGGGAGATATTAAATTGTCATAGCCTTGAAGGATTTTATGTTTATAGCAAAATTTCATGGAGTCAATAGCCCAGTCAGCTATGGTGCCTGCGTCCTTAAAAGGAAAGGAATCAGTTATGGATAATGGTGTATCTTTTTTACCTGCGGCATCAAGGGCCCGCTGGATAAAGCATGCAATTTGCTGCCGTTCAATATTGGCATTGGGTTCAAAGGTTGTTGCAGAGGTTCCATATACAATCTTTAGATTGTATGCCTTAAGAATTTCAGGACTATCCGTGTCTACAAAAGGATCGGTTCCGACAACAGCTTGCTTTCCCGATAACTTTTCATAAAGTTTTACTACCATCATACAAAATTCATACCTGGTTATGTCCTTCTTGAATTGATTCAAAATATCCGGATATGTAAGGCCAAGCTCATATGCTTCATAAATTTCGGGCTCTGCCCAATCAGACTGGGTGCCGTCCAATACGGGAAGAGAACTAGTAACTGTTTTGATCGTTGAATTGTTAAGTGAAACTGCATAAACAACCGGAGAACATATAAAGGACGTGGAGATTAAAATCGTGAGGAAAAGACACAAGAATCTTTCATATGTCCTATATTTTTTGTTATTATTCATAGGGCTCCTCCACTATAATAAAGTTATGGTAATTAATACCATCTTAGAAATTATATCATTATATGACTCTCCTTGCAATACAATAATTTGTATATTGAGTACGTTTACATAAATAAATTTATGTTAACCAAATTGAAGGTAAAACAAAGGCCAAATTTCAATATTAAAATAAAAAGGTTAACATAAAATAATTTATGTTAACCAAATTTTGGTAATTTTTTGTCGACTCAAACTTATCTATTGTTTTCTTGGGTCTTGTAAAACTTAGTCATAACTTTATACAAACGGTAGCCGCCGGATATGTTAGTACAGTCAAAACCATGTCCTTTCAGAATCATACAGGCTACATAACTTCTCATACCGCTTAAACAGTTTACATAGACCGGCTTTTCCTTATCAAGTTCATTTAAACGGTCCCTCAGTTCATGGAGGGGTATGTTTATAAAGCCTTCGACATGACCATCAGCATATTCTCCTTTAGTCCTTACGTCTAAGAAAGTTACCTTGTTCTTATCCAGCTTGTTTAATTCATTCCAGTGGGTAACCTTTACTTTATTGGTCAGGATGTTTTCTATTGCCATGCCAGCCATCACAACCGGGTCTTTTGCGCTGGAATAAGGTGGGGCATAACACAAATCAAGGTTGACAAGGTCAGTCGCCTTCATTCCTGCACGTATTGCAACCGCCAGTACATCGCATCGTTTTTCTGTTCCCGTACCACCGAAGAATTGTCCGCCAAGGATTCTGCCTGTCCCTTTTTCAAATATTATTTTGATTGCCATAAATTCCGCACCGGGATAATACGATGCATGGTTGCTCAGATAAAGGTGAACTTTTTCACAGTCAATTCCTTGGGACTTTGCAAACCTCTCCGTTATGCCCGTGCTTGCAAGAGTTTTTTCAAACAGCTTGATTACATTTGAACCCTGGCTCCCCTGGTACCTGGAATCTATTCCACAGATCTGATCAGCAACGATTCTGCCTTGCTTGTTTGCCGGGCCTGCCAGGGCAATACTAGCGCTTGTTCCTGTTACAAATTCTTTTACGGCAACAACATCACCAATAGCGTAAATATCGTCCACAGAGGTACGCATAGCACTGTCAACAATAATGTAACCGCGTTCATTACATGCAATGCCTGCCTCTATAGCAAGTTTGCTTTCAGGACGAATTCCGATTGCCAGGACAACAAGGTCCGCATGTATAGTGTCATTTGATGTAACTACATCGATACCTTCATCCTTATCTACAACCTTCACAAGCTCGGTATTGCAACGAAGGTCTATTCCGCATTTTATCAAATAATCATGTACATCCCAGGCAACATCTTCATCTATTGTCGGCAAGACATGAGGCATCTTTTCTACAAGGGTTACCGATAAACTGTCATTTATCAGGTTTTCAGCTATCTCCAGTCCAATAAAGCCACCACCTACAACAACGGCTTTTTTTGCTTTTTTACTATCAATGTAGCTCTTTAAACGGAGTGTATCCGGAATCGTACGCAGGGTAAAAACCTTATTCGAATCAAGTCCCGGAAGTGGCGGTTTAATGGGCATAGCTCCCGGTGAAAGGATTAATTTATCATAGCTTTCCTTGTATATTTCACCGTTTTGCAAATTTTTAACCGTTACGGCCTTTTCTTCAGGAAGAATCTTAATTACTTCAGAAAGTGTCCTGATATCTACATTAAAACGTGCCTTAAATGATTCCGGGGTCTGAAGAACCAGTTCGGAATCTTCGGTAATGACATTGCCAATACGATATGGCAACCCACAATTAGCAAATGAAATGTATTCTCCTCTTTCAAAAACAATTATCTCTGCTTTCTCATCCAATCTTCTTAACCTGGCAGCTGCAGAAGCACCTCCTGCAACACCTCCGACAATTAAAACTTTCATTTTTATACTCCTTCTCTAAGTGAGTTTATCTTGACAGGTTATTTGCTGCAATGAAGTTATCAAGGACATCTGCTGCCATCTCTACAGCCTTCAGGCATCTCACTTCATCATTTCTGTAAAGCTTTTTTAAATCTTCACATATGGTGTTTCCTAAAGACCTAACGAATTTATCGTATAAATCTGCACACAGGTCTGTGAACCCTTCCGTTGCATGTGCTCGGTCTGTAACACTCATCTTGCCTATTACAGCCATGCATGAACATAATGCTCCGCATACTTTCCCGCAGCCCATTCCTGCTCCGAAAGCACTAACCAGCTTAAATGATTCTTCCGGAATTTGAAGCTCATATTCATCGTTTGCTGCCCGTAACAGTGATTCTGCACAATTGTAATCCTTGTCGATAAAATATTCTTTAACCCTGTCCCTAATCATTTCTTTATCTCCTTCATTTGTAAAATAAATTTTGGTACTAACTACAATGAGATAAATATATCTGTAACCATTATAGCATTAAAATCGTTTGCATTCAATCCACAAAACGGACAAGCCCATTTACAGGTCTCAGGTTATACACCTTCTCCGTTAAAGTCCGGGATAAAACTTTCTAAAGCTGTTTCTCCCTCTTGAATAAAACCGTTCTCTATTCCGATTTTGATTGCATAATCAACAAGGTCTTCATATTCTATCTTGCTTATCTTCCTGTTAAGCTCCGGGTATACCTTGTTCTTTTTTATCGGAGTATATTGATTCATTATGCTGATGTATATCTTGTTACCATAGGTCTCATGCAGGTATTTTATGATTCTTTTAGAGTCCTCAAGATATCCCGGCAAGGCCAGGTGCCTTACTATCACACCTTTTTGCATGATGCCCCTGCCATCAAATTTTGTTTCTTTTACTTGCCTTACCATTTCTTCCAGGGCTTTCGCCGCAACCCTAGAATAATCCTTGCAGTTGGAATACTTCTCTGCAGGCTCATCCGACATATACTTAAAATCAGGCAAGTAAATATCAATATATCCTTCAAGCAGCTTCAAGGTTTCTGCCTTCTCATACCCGCTGCTATTATATACAATGGGAATAATGAGGCCTTTTTTGCGTGAAATGTTTAAAGCCTCAATAATATGTGGGGCATAGTGGCCGGGTGTAACAAGATTGATATTATTGGCTCCCTTGGCCTGAAGCTCAAGAAAAATTTCTGCAAGTCTTTCTATTGAAATTATCTTTCCAGCCAAACCTCTTGATATACTGTAATTCTGACAATACACACAGCCCAGGGAGCAGCCGGAGAAAAATACCGTTCCGGAACCTTCTTCACCTGATATGCAAGGCTCCTCCCACATATGGAGGGCAGCCCTTGCCACCGCTAATTCACCGGATGCCTTGCAATATCCTTTTTTGCCGGCAGTTCTGTCAACATGACATTCTCTCGGACAAAGAGTACAGTCTTTTAAAATTGATAGATTCATTATAATCCTCATATAAATTTTTCTTATCCGCTGTCGTTCCACAAGGAGTAAGCTTCTCACCTATTCTATCATAAAGCTTACAGAAATTAAAGAATACTTAAATCTGGTTCTTATTACCTGTCAGTTATTACAGAGAAAGAACTATTCGATGATTTGGACAAAACAAGTTCCCTCGAATTCTCATTCAAGGGAATCAATTGGAAAAAATCCAGGATTAAAGCATGTCCTAAATGCGCTCTATAAATGTTTCGTATGTCACATTTACATTACCCTTTATCATGGCCCATACGGGGCATAATTTTCCCTCAGCAAGTTCCATGGCCTTTTTCATATCTTCATCGGTAACATCGGCTGAAGTTACTGAAATAGTAAATTTAATTTTTTCAAAACATAAGGGATGCTCTTCTCTTCTTTTGCCTTGGATTAGTATTTTGAAATCCTGTACATGTTTACCCATCCTTCTGAGCAAGGGCAATATTACTCCTCCGGCACAGGTGCCAAAGCTGATAAGAAACAACTCCAGAGGCAAAATACTTAAGCCATCACCGTATGGCGGCAAATAGTCAGTAATAATCTCTGGCTTACCTTCAACTGTAGATTTAAACTTGACACCTTCATTTAATAATTGAATTTTTGCTTCTAACAAATCACTCATAATAAAACCCCTTCCATTTGTAGTCTTTTACTGATTAGACTTCTCTTAAGGGGTTATGGTTACAGTATTCAAAGTGTTATCGACAACTTTTTTAGATTATTAATAAATTCCTCGTATGTATACTCATGTTTAACTTTATATAAGAACTCTATTTGCTTCATGACATTCATGTTCCTGAAATGTTCCGTCTCCAGTTCTTTATTCCGATAATTTATTCCTTCTTTCGGCAAGGGTAATCCCCTGTCTTTCATAAACTTGATCCATAAATAACATTTACAAGGTTTTGTCGGATCTATGAGATTACATCTGTATTCAAACATATCCTTAAGTTTCTCCCTGCCTCTATGCAATAGAACTTTTACATTTGCTTCAGAAATTTCAAGTACTTGTGCAATCTCTTTATTTTTTAATTCAAGGCAATTTTTCAAGAGGAAACATACTCTCATTTTTTGAGGAATACATCTTAGAAAACCTCTTAAGCATTTTTCTCTCATTTCTTCAATAATCAAGTTATCTTCCGGGTTTTTGGAATAATCAATACTGTCGAAAAGTTCTTTTTCTGTCATACCTGATTCTGCTGAAATTGAAACCACCGGCAGTTTTTTCCATATCTTTAAATAATCATAACTTTCATTCACGACTATCCGATACAGCCAAGTGGATATTTTCGAATCACCTCTGAAGGTCTTAGCATTCATATATGCTTTAACAAATACATTTTGCAAAACATCTTCAGTATCTTGAACATTCTCAGTCATACGATAAACCATGCCGAACAGTTTTTCATACTGCTCCTCAAAAATCAATGCTATTTCATCCTCTGTACTTCTTTTTTCACAATCAGTCATGATGTCTCCTATAAGTGCTTTTTCTTGCATTATTCATGCTCCACTTATCATTTGTATTATAATATCATTATTTTTCTCAATATTCTATATGAAATATAAAAAGGCGGCACCTCTACTGCCCCTTATATTACCGCCAGAGTAACCAATAAACTCTATGGTTTACATAAATATTATTATGTAAACCAAATTAATAATAAGATAAATGCCAAATATCAATGATAATTAAAAAAGGTTAACATAAAACAATTTATGTTAACCATATTTTACCAGATTTTAAAGCTATGCACTTTCGCCATTAAACTCCGGAATCCACCGGATATACAAGATCCCTTATATATACATCAAATGAAAGCTTATTTCAAGAGATTTAAGGTCTTAGTAATATTTTCAAAGCCTGTCCCGACTCCAACAGTTCAAATGCTTTATTATACTCTTCCATGGGCAGTATATGACTGATGCAACCGGATACGTCCATACCTGAATTAAGCAAACCGGTCATAACCTTCCAGGTATGATACATCTCACGTCCGGAAAGTCCATACAGGTTTACCCCCCGGTAAAATATCTCGGTAAAGTTAAGTGGAACATCATGATTAGGTAAACCTCCAATCACAATCTCCCCGCCCGGACGAATATATTTGGTAGCTGCCTGAATTCCTCCTATATTGCCGGAGAACTCCAATACAACATCTGGGCCGATACCTTCACATATGCGGCGCATTTCATCTACAATATTGCATTCGATGGGATTTAAAACGAGATCTGCTCCCATTTTATATGCCGCTTCCGCCCTGTAAGCGTTAGGTTCAACACAAATCACTTTACCGGCTCCAAGCCTTTTAGCCACCGTAGCTGCCATAAGGCCTATGGGACCGCAACCGGTTACTGCAACAATTTTACCTCCCAGATTCACCTTTGTTGCGGCATGAACTGCCACACCCAATGGCTCCAGCATTGCATTATTCTCTTCTGGAATATTCGGATTACAAACATAGGCATTTTCCGAAGGTATTTTTACATATTCAGCAAAACAGCCGTCTATATGAACACCAATAGCTTTTGTGTTAAGGCATAGGTTTTCTTTACCGTCCAAACATAAGGAACATCTGTGACATGCAATATGGCTCTCGGCTGACACCAATTGTCCAACTCTCTCTTCACTGACACCATTGCCAACCGCAACAATTTCTCCGCAGAATTCATGTCCAATAATAATTGGGGGATTCATACGTGTTGCGGCAAATTCCTCCCAATCTTTTATATGAATGTCGGTGCCGCAGATGGCTGCCAAATGAACCTTAATCAGTACCTCCCCAGCTCCCGGTACCGGAATTGGTTTTTCCCACATTTCTAAATTTCCGGGACCTGCCTTGGTTTTGACGATACATTTCATAGTTTGAACCATAATATCTCACACTCCTTAATATGTATCCGTTTGTATAATCTTACTGAAAAATTCTATTGCGCCCTTTATATCATTTTCATCAGGGTGTCCTTTTGCAATTCCGCCAATTAACTTAAAAGGTCCAAAAGTATCATAACCTCTGCAACCATAAGTTCCGATCAACCGGCAGGATTTATCTTCTATGATTTTTTTCATTCCTTTTGTATAATCACTTTTAGTACCATAGGTGAATATGAGAAATACTCGCTTATTGTTTGGCAGGTTGTTCCTGGCAAACTCAATAACTGCCCGGCTGAATTTACCGAAGTATATACCGGATGCAAAACCTATAATATCGTAATCGGATAAGTCTTCGTTTTTACATTCAACCACATTGATTAATTCCACATCCCCCGAATCCTTGATGGCATCCAAAAGTTTCTTTGTGTTACCGTGATGTTGGGAATAGTATGCAATTGCAACTTTCAAAAAAATACCTCCTGTTATGCTTCATTATTCAGTAAATTGCACTACTCATATTACTTTATTGTGACAGGTGCGTTGTCATAAAATAAGCTGACCATATTGCACAATTTTTAATATAGTCGGCTTATTTATATTTATTATTTAATTTTTATTCAATAACTGTTACTTCCCTTAAATTACTATATACAATTCCCATTTTACGTCAATTATTGATTTACAATATGTTAAAGTCTCATTAAAAGACCAACAGTGTCGTTTACTAATTAGTAATATATTTAACCCTAAAAACCTACTTATTTTGTCTTCCACCTATGCCCACAATCTGTACAAAACACTTCATATTTTCCCTTTTTACCTGCAAATCCAGCTAATACTCCTATACCTCCTGTTAATAATGCTCCTCCTACTGCCTTACCTACTGAAAACCCCTTTCTGTCATTACCTAATACTTGAATATTATGACCCTTACATTTAGGACATGTTAATGATGCCATATACATACCACCTTCCGCTTATGTGATGTTTAGTTTAGATTATTATAACATTCCCTTTCAGTTTTTTCTAACTTTTTACTGATATTATGACAACAATTTTATAAACATTATAACACAAAAATTACCAAATTTATATATATGATAAGAAAAAACACCCTATTCGGGTGCTTGTATTATCTATTTTTCTATCTGTTTAATTGTATCCTCTGTCAAGGTTTATCAGGAAGATTGCCTTAATCCTGATTGTTTATGAGATTCACTCTGATATGTTTTATCAAAAAGTCTTCCTCCGAAATTAAAAATATAAACACCTGCCAAGATGATTACCCCGCCGTATAGGGTGGAACGGTCCGGTACTTCTCCTGCTAATAAAAAGCCTAAAATGGTGGTTAAAAACGGGGTAATAAACATATAGTTGCTGACCTGGGATGTTTGCTTTGCCTTAGAAAATGCTGCAGCCCATGAAACGTATGCCAGAGCACCTGATCCAATGCCTAATACGACAAGATATATATACTGTATTGGAGGGGCGCCGGAAAGTTCTCGAAATGAGGCCGGCGCGAAGATTGCCAGCATAAGTGTTCCGATAAAGATGCTGTATGTAGAAGCCTGCAAGGCGGTGTAGGTCTTTGTCAGGTAACGCTGAATAAGGTTATATGAACTTAAACCCAGCACAGCTAAGAAAAGCCAGAAAAGTCCCTTATTTATTGAAAATACACCATTCATCAATGTGAGGACAGCAACGCCGATTAATTCAATGAGGATTGCACACCATTGATACATCCTCAGCTTTTCTCGGTAGATTAAGCTTGCCATCAGGGCAGTTATGACCGGAACAGTAACGATAACCAGACTTGCCGTAGCTGCTGTAACAGTGGCTTGCCCCTGATTAAAGACAATCATGTATAAGAAAAATCCGACTGCTCCTGAGACAAGGAACCATGTGAGGTCTGCTCTGCGAGGCGGCTTCATTTTTGTTATTATGGCAACTATTAACAAGGTGCAGGATGCAATAAAGTAACGGAGAAAGCCTAAGGAAAAGGCGGAAAAATATTGAAGGGTCAGCCGCGTCAATACATAGGCCAGTGACCAAAAGAAAATAGTTATTATAGCATAAGGGTGAAAACTGTCTTTTAATTTCATAATAATGCCTTTCTTTAACTTGTATTGATTGATCAGGTATGCTATTATTAAACTACAAAAATTTGGTATATTAAAGGTACAATTATTGTTATATTTAATTGAACCAGTTGGAGGATATGATGTTCCTTACCTTGGATAAAACAAAAAAAAGGTCTTATACAAATCAAATATACTCAGCCATTCGCAATTTAATACTGTCGGGTGAATTGGAAGCCGGAGACCAATTGCCATCATCGCGAGATTTGAGCAGGGATCTTTCAGTTTCCAGAAACACAGTTCTGACTGCTTATGACATGCTGGTATCAGAGGGAGCTGTCGAGAGTATTGCCGGATCCGGCTTTTTTGTCCGAAGCGGTGCCAAAAATGTACCGCAAAAAATTTCCATTAAGAATCAGCAGACTGCATCGCTTTCTGACCTTGTAATAACAGATGAGATTATTAATTTTGACAGCGGGCATCCGGCACTTGATTTGTTCCCCCGTGAGAAATGGAACAAATTCGTGTCTAGCGCTTTTCTTGATGCGCCGACCTCAGCGCTTGGCTATGATGACCCCCAAGGCCGGCCGGAACTTCGTGATATCTTGTCAAGTTACCTGAAAAAGTCTCGTGGGATTTCATGCAGTCCGGACCAGATAATCATAACCGCCGGAACAAAACAAGGGCTGTCTTTGGTTGCAAAATGCCTGCTAAATAGTCAAAGTGAAGTATGGATAGAAAACCCTTCGAATTTAAATGTAAAGGCGATTTTTTCCTACCACACGGACCGAATCGTTCCCTTTGATGTAGATGAGCAGGGTATTCAGCCGGACCAATTCCCCAGCGACGGAAAACCAACCCTCATTTTTACAACACCTTCCCACCAATTCCCCATGGGTGGAATTTTACCAATCCAGAGGAGGATTGCACTTGTTGAATTTGCAAGAAAGTCCGGGGCTTATATTCTGGAAGACGATTATGACAGCACCTTTTCTTATGACGGACCTCCTCCAAATTCTTTATTTGAGCTGGATCATGAACGGGTTGTTTATGCCGGCACTTTCAGCAAGATACTTTTTCCATCCATCCGCTTGGGCTATTTGGTAGTCCCCATGCATCTTGTTCCAAAATTGAGGGCGATGTTTTTTCGGAGGATCGTATCAAACGGCTGCTTTCTGCCGGTATTTATGTTGTTCCTGTGGAGAGGCACGCCATAAAAAAAGGAAACCATGAAAACCAGATTATTCTTGGATATGCCGGGTTTGAAAGGGATACCCTATTGCATGGACTTCAAATTATTAAAGATGAGCTTAAGCGATAATTCCATGCAAAAAGACTAATTAGCTTATTTAGTTTTTATTGTTAAATTGATAATCTGTTTGGAAAATATTGTATTGAGTTTTGAAGTTAAAATTGCTATAATTATTGCGTGACAAGCTTTGGCATATACAAAGAATGAAACAACACAGGCGTAACTCAGAAAAGTTACGCCTTATTAATATAAGCCGGATTAGTAGAGGTGGATATATGAATAAAGATGCCGGGATAAAAATAAGCAAGAAATCATTCTTGTCGTCACTGATAATCTTGTTAATTCTTATGATTATATCAGGTGTGCTCACAAGGATATTACCACCGGGAGAATATGACAGGATTATCGTTGACGGGAGAGAAACCATCGATGTAAATTCTTTTAAATTTATCGAAAAACCGGATTATCCTTTTTACAGGTGGTTTACGGCTCCTCTTGAAGTATTGTGGAGCCCGGATGCTTTAACGGTTATTGTAATAATTCTTTTCATTTTATTTATTGGCGGAACATTTACCATTTTAGAGAAAAGCGGAATTATAAAATATGCCATGGACAAAATTGTAAAAAGGTTCAGCAGCAATAAATTTCTCCTTTTGTCTGTTCTTGTATTATTCTTTATGGCATTCGGTTCAATGTTCGGCATATTTGAAGAGCTTATAGCGCTGGTTCCAATATGTGTAACTCTTAGTTATTCTCTTGGGTGGGATTCTTTGACCGGATTAGGCATGAGTGCTTTAGCATCCGGATTTGGTTTTGCAGCAGCAATTTTTAATCCGTTTACCGTAGGGATAGCCCAGGAGCTGTCAGGTCTTCCTCCCTTTTCGGGTTTTTTGTACAGAATATGGATTTTTGCAATAATTTATGCCATATTGCTTGCATATCTTTTAAGGTATGCTAAAAAAATCGAAAAGGAGCCTGAATTATCTTTGGTTTTTGCTGAGGATGAAATGCACAGGCAGAGATATAACAGGCCTGCTGACGCAGATGAAGAGAATCCAAATCTGCCAAAGGCATTTCGAATATTTACCACCTTTTTAATAATTATTGTATTATTTATAGTCAGCGGATTTTTTGTTGAATTTCTATCTTCTATTACCTTGCCTCTTGTAGCGGTATTGTTTCTCATTGGTGGTTTAGCCTCCGGGTATGCAAGCAAATACAACGAAAAGGGCCTCTTCAAGGATTGGATTAATGGTTTAACAGGTATTGCCCCTTCTGTAATATTGATTCTAATGGCTATGAGCGTAAAGGTTATAATCACTAACGGAAAAATCATGGATACAATACTGTATTATGCCTTTAACAGCATTTCAAGTTACAGCCCCTTTGCAGCAGGACTTCTTATATATTTATTGGTATTATTCCTGGAATTTTTCATAGGTTCGGCTTCTGCAAAAGCATTCCTTGTGATTCCCATTATCATTCCCATAACCGATATGATAGGAATTACAAGGCAGGCGACAGTCCAGGCATTTTGTTTCGGAGATGGGTTCAGCAACATGCTGTTTCCCACAAATGCAGCTCTCATGATTGCCTTGGGTTTGACACCGGTCAGTTATTTGAAGTGGTTTAAATGGGTGATAAAGCTGCAGTTAATGACCTTTTTAATATCAATGATTTTACTTTTTGCTGCCATTGGTTTCGGATACGGACCATTTTAAAAGGAGATATGATATGAGAGATTTTAATTTGGATAATGCTATAAAGCATTTAAGTGATGCCGTTAAAATTGAAACAGTATCTAATATTGATTATGAAAAAGTGGAATGGTATAAGTTTGATGATTTCTTAGCATTTTTGGAAAAAGAATATCCAAATGTCCATAAGGTCTGCAAAAGAGAAATCGTAAATAAATACGCGCCTGTATACAAATGGGAAGGGAAAAACAATAATTATAAGCCTGTCTTGTTTTTAGGCCACTATGATGTTGTGCCAGCTGATAAATCTTCCGAAACCTTATGGAAGGAAGATCCCTTTTCAGGAATAATAAAGGACGGATGTATATGGGGCAGGGGAACCTTGGATGATAAAAATCAGGTGATTGCAATAATGGAAGCTGCTGAGCACTTGATTAGCAATGGTTTTATACCTGAAAGAGACATTTATTTTGCTTTTGGATTTGATGAAGAGGTTGGCGGACAAAAAGGGGCCAAAAAAATATCTGAATTATTCCAGGAAAGAAAATTACAGTTTGATTTTGTCATTGATGAGGGAGGTTGTGTGATTAAGGATGTAATCGATGGATTGACTTGTCCCCTTGCAGTGATAGGAATTGCAGAAAAAGGTTCAACCAATATAAAGATTACCGCAAAAGGGAGAAGCGGACATTCATCCATGCCCCCTAAAAACACCTCGTCGGCA
>Ga0255342_1002573_pt1 | contig 22220 bp, 15 predicted proteins | sample wastewater_treat_3_FD_192416 | JGI IMG/M metagenome (GOLD analysis project Ga0255342, IMG submission 192416) | Wastewater microbial communities from Lulu Island WWTP, Vancouver, Canada - plant14 | ecosystem: Engineered > WWTP > Wastewater > Unclassified | place: Canada: Vancouver, British...
TCAGGATATTCAAAGAATCCTTGCCGACAACTACACTATGTACCGACTGCGTAACGGCTATGGAAAGAATAGATAAACAGGCGGTTTTGCATCGCACACATTACGGCATCGGAATCTATTCGCACATCCTGCGCGAATGTTTTCCTGAAAATGAGGTTGTGATGCGGCTCTCTGGTAGGGATTGCGGCTTTTGCCGCAATCCCTTTGCCGAGGGTGCTTCTACGCTTCACATCTTCATTGAGAAGTCTGACCCTACCAATGCTATGTCGGCGGAGTATGCCAAGCATACCACCACCGACCATTCCATTCCCGATGGTGATGCGTTCGCCTTTGCCGAACTGTATTATCACCAATCGAGCGAAGAATTATTGGCAACCCTCAACCGAGAACTAAATCTGCATATCGGCGAAAAAAGTGGATGGTACAATAAGCCTACTATCGTCAATCCGTTAGTACCTATTTCCGTTGTCAGCCCTCTCTTCTCATTCTTTTCCTCGCCAATCACCAACACCAAGCCGAACAAAAACTTCACTCTGCTTGATGCCTACCATTATATAATTGGCGACACGGCAAAAGAACGCACCCAAAAATTACGCTCGTTTGGCGATGCCAAACAGTCGCGTATGTTCAAGGCTGCAAACTTCGACTATTGTACATTCAGCGGCACATTCGCCACTCGCACCGATAAAGCCCTCATCAATCATTCGGGCTTATTGTGTATAGACTTCGACCATCTGCAAAACCTTGATTCGCTTCGCTCTCAACTTTTGCAAGATGAGTACTTTGACACGCAGTTGCTTTTCCGCTCGCCATCGGGTGATGGCTTGAAGTGGGTTATCGAAATTGACATTTCTCAAACCCCACACGCCGACTATTTTCGAGCGGTAGCCAACTATCTTTTTCAGACCTACGGCGTTGAGGCCGACAAGTCAGGCAAGGATGTTTCCCGTGCCTGTTTCCTGCCTCACGACCCTAATTGTTTCATCAATCCAAATTTTTCAGAAATATGAGCAAGAACAAATTTAATCCCAACGAATGGCTGAACAACCAGCTGTCAGAACCAAATATCGTTTTCTGTTCCGTCCCATCAACCACCATCGAGCAGGACATTGAAGATGTTGTTTCCTGTGTAGAGGCTTCCGCCACCGATATTGCCCCAAACTACGCCGATTGGCGTGATTTGGGCTTTGCCCTCGCTGACGCTTTGGGCGAGAATGGTCGAGGCTATTACCAACGCCTCAGCCGTTTCTATCCCAACTATGCCGCCGCCGAAACTGACAAGCAATTTTCGGCTTGCCTCAAAGCACACGGACACGGCATCACCATCAAAACGCTCTTCCACCTTGCCAAGCAAGCAGGAATAAGTGTTGCAAGTAATTCACTGCCAAGGAATTTTCAATTTTCAAATTCCAATTCTCATTTGAACACTTCCCCTAAATCCCCCATATCCCCAGCAGAGGAAATAGAGGAAATAGAGGATATGCCAACATTTTCGCAGGACATCAAAGACACGCTTCCAAGTTTGCTTGCGCAAATTGTCAGCAAAGCCAATTCGCCCGAAGATGCCGACTTGCTTTTGTTGGGTTCGCTCACTGTCTTTTCTGCCTGTTTGCCAAATATCTTTGGCAACTATGGCGGTCGTGAGGTTTTTCCCAATCTCTTTCTGTTCGTTACCGCACAGGCTTCGGCTGGCAAAGGTAGGCTTACCCTCTGTCGCCATCTTGTTCAGCCTATCCACGATAGTCTGAAAAAACTCTACGCCGCCGAGATGGAAGAATACAAACGCTTGCAAAATGAGTATGCACTTGACAAGAAGAATAATGAACCGCCACAAGAACCGCCCATCAAAACATTGCTCATTCCTGCCAACAGCAGTGCAACTTCGGTTTATCAGATGCTCAACGATAATAGTGGCATTGGGTTGATGTTCGAGACCGAGGGTGACACGCTTGCTAACACTTTCAAATCCGACTATGGCAATTTTTCTGATGGTTTCCGCAAGGCGTTCCATCACGAAATGATTTCCTACACTCGCCGCAAAGACCGTGAATTTGTCGAACTTGCCAAGCCTCGCTTGTCTGCGTTGCTTTCCGGTACACCTCGCCAAATCCTTTCGCTCATTCCCGATGCTGAAAACGGTTTGTTCAGCCGTTTCATCTTCTACTATATGAATGTGCGTTTGGAGTGGCTCAATGTCTTCGCTGACACTGAAGAAACGCTCGACCAGTATTTTGAGCAGTTAGGAAAACAGTTCTTTGAACTTTATCGTATCCTGCAAGTCTCGCAACCCATCCGCTTCGCTTTGTCTGCCCAGCAACAAGAACAGTTCAATTCCTTTTTCAGCCAAGTACAAAAGGAATATTCAAACCTTTTTGGGCTTGACATTGTGGCATCTGTCAGAAGATTGGGATTGATAACATTTCGCATTGCTATGATACTCACTTCGCTTCGTATCATTGACGGCGGTCAGATTTCAAACCTCATCGTCTGCGACGATTCAGATTTTCAGTCCGCCATCATTATGGCTCGTGTCCTTTTGCAACACACCGCCAAAGTTTTCGGCTCATTGCCACCCACAGAAAGGACAGCAAACGGCAATACCCCCACAATTATCAAACAGACATTCCTAGATAACCTTCCGCCAGAGTTCGACCGCAAGACCTATCTTGCCGTAGCCGAAAAGTTGAAGATTCCACACAAAACCGCCGAGAAATACATCAGCCGTTTTTGCGTTGGCGGACAACTCAAGCACCTTGCCCACGACAGTTACGGCAAGCCGTAACTATTGAAAACATCACCTTGCAAAGCCCTTGAAATATAGAGCTTTGCTATCTTATAGAAATAATTGTTCAAAAATATACGCCATAAATTTGCTACTGTTAGCCAAAAAAGTTTTATTTTTGTACAAAATTTGTCAAGTAGCAATCTTACAAGTATATTAGTAACATTCAAAAAATTATACAATGTTATTTGCAGACAAAATTAGACAATTACGAGAGCAAAATGGGCTTTTACAACGCAAGGTAGCCGCCGCCCTCGATATAGATGCTGGACTTTACAGCAAGATTGAACGTGGTGAACGTCCTGCCAAGCGTGAACAAGTGATTGCCCTCGCGAGTATTTTACATACTGACGAAAAAGAATTACTTACTCTTTGGCTTGCCGACCAAATCAAAGAAATCACAGAATCAGAGAAAGACATCGCACAAGATGCAATCAACATTGTTTCTAATAAATAAACTGTCATAATATGGTAAAGAAAACAACATATAAACAAATTGAAGAGACTACTACCACTGCCGCAGAACCCGTTTTGGATTACATTCCTGCAAGGGAAGTTGAAAAGGAGGAAAAGAAAAAGAAACTTGGTTTCAACGACCTTACACCAACTGAATGGGCGTTGCTTTCAAAAAATGTAATCACAGAAGATGATTTGTTCAATCCTGTATGGAATGACTTATCTTCGCCTCGTAACGAATATCAGAAAGAACATGGTGCTGTGTTTCCAGTAAAATTAGCCGAGCGTCTTATAAAAATGTATTCTAAAGAGGGAGATACTGTTTTCGATCCATTCATGGGGATAGGTTCTACCGCCATAGCAGCCCATAACCTTGGCCGTCACGCAGTGGGTATTGAACTAAATCCAAAATTTGCAACTATTGCTAATAACTGGTTGAATGATGTAAATGGGTTGTTTTCTTCTGATATGTATTACAAAATTGTCAATGATGATTGTCGTAATATGTTGCAACACGTTAGAGAAGATAAAATACAAGTTACTGTAACATCACCACCTTATGCTGATTTTATCCAACGTTCATTGAAAGACCGTGCAACAACACATAAATCTTCGGTTATTCAACATGAAAACAATAGTACTGTAAAACAATATAGCGAGAAAGAAAACGATTTCGGTAATTTACCTTACCCGAAATTTTTGGAACAAATTAAGACTATACTGGGAGACAACCTGAAAATAACTAAACCCGGAGGATATTCCGCATGGGTTGTTAAGGATTATCGAGATACAAAAAACAAAATTCCATATGTACCATTTCATTCAGATTTGGCTCGTGCAGGGGAAGAAGTTGGTTGGAAGTATCACGATTTGATTATTTGGGACCAAACAGGTCAACGCCGTTTGATATTACTTGGTTATCCCAGCGTATTATATACAAACCAAAATTGTTCTTTTATTGTTGTATTTAGAAAACCGACCAAATGACCGACTATAGTATAGATTTCAATTTTGGTGGTGCAGACACAATGTATCTGACACATTCACTACATCCATATCCAGCAAAGTTTCCACCTCAATTACCGAATGTGATTTTATCAAAATATGGGATAAAGGGACAAACAGTATTAGACCCATTCTGTGGTTCAGGGACAACACTTGTTGAGTCTCGTTTGCTCGGTTTTAACGCAATAGGCGTTGATGTGAATGGATTGTCAACATTGCTTTCTAAAGTAAAAGCAACACCCCTCTCTAATGAAGAAATCGCAACGATAAAAGATTTTATTTCACTGGTTGAAAACGAAAATTTTCAGTGGTCAATGAATCGGCCTCAAATAGAGGTAAAACAAATAGAAGGGTTGGAACATTGGTTTCAACATAATGTTGCAGAAGAATTAACACACTTATTAAATTTGATAAGCAAAATAAATAGTGAAAATGTGCGTGATTTTCTGAAGATTGTAGTTTCTTCTATTATAGTCCGAGTTTCCAATCAAGAAAGCGATACCAGATTTGTTGCTAAAAACAAAGAAATTCAAGACAATTTTACTTTTCGACAGTTTTTAGTTAGAGCAAAAGAATATTTAGAGCGTATATCTGTTTTTTCTCAAAAAGCACACAAAGAATGCTTTTTGAAATTGATAAATGCTGATAGCCGTAATTTGAATATGCTTGAGGATGGCAGTATAGATATGATTATTACTTCACCGCCGTATGCAAATACATACGACTACTATTTATATCATAAATTTCGCAAACGATGGCTTGATATTGATGTCAAGTTCGCTCAAAACAATGAAATAGGTTCACGACGTGAATATTCAAGCCTAAAAAAACCAGCAGAGCAATGGACAACAGACCTAAAACTATGCTTCCATGAAATGTTTAGGCTTATAAAGAAAGACGGATTAGCATTTATTGTTATTGGCGATAGTGTAATCAAAAAGCAACTTATCAAAATTAACGAGGTGATTTGTGACTTCATTCCTGAAATTGGTTTTGAAGTTTGCAATGTTATATCTTCAAGTCTATCTGAACATTCAAGAATGTTTAACCCTACATTTACCCAAAAGGACAAAAAAGAACATTTGATAATCTTGAAAAAATATTGAGTATGAAACAGATAAGAATATATTACGAAAGTATAGAGCAGGGGGCTAATTTCATCAAACCCATAGTTGAAAGAGTTATAGATAAGAACACTGAAATAGTAATGGTTCGCAGGCCTAAGAAAGCGTCTGAACTTAATGATGGCTCAATAGCGGCATTGCTAACAATGACAACCCCAGATGCTTTAATCACAGGTATCTGCGACGACAAAGAGTTTCCTCTTGTTCTTATAGAGTTCACAGAAGCTGTAACTACAGAAGATCATGAATTACAGCGAACATATGGAGCGATTGCTGCACACTTGGCTGGTGCTTACTATCTGAAATTAGCTGGAGAAAAAGAATCAGAAAAAGAGTTTGGAGGAGCAGCATATAACCCATATTCAACGCCAAAGATTTTTATTGATAAGGTAGGATACGAAGGATATATCATAGCAAAATGGGAAACCGAGAAAGGGAACTCATATACCTTACAACGAAATAAAAATTATCCGTCATGTCCACCGGATATAGCTATTTTTACTGATACCATTCAACAAGCTGTTTCTGCATTTATTAAAACACCTACAAAATGGTTTGAGAATAGTTTAATTGGGCTAAAGAAACAGACATCATATAAAAAATACCGTAAAATGGTTGATGTAGCATCTGGTGCAAAAGAATTGTTAGATTCATGGAAGACTCGTAAAGATTCCAATTTGAACAAACTTCGTTATTTTGTTCAGCCCAAGATGATTGGTGCTAAAATCAATCGTTTCAGTCATGCAATGGACCCAGATAGAGGTATATTAACATTCATATCTTTTCTGTTTTCAGAAGAAAGGAATGTGTTTGGTATTTATGCTCTCGTTCGTCCTCGCGGTAATACCCTAATGAAACAAGATATGAATACTATCAAACAGATGCAAGACAAACTTGCAACTGCTCTTGAAATGGATAAAGGAGGACTGCCTGAATGGTTGGTAGCAGAGTTCAAGAATGCAGCAAAACAAGCGAAGAAACTTGATGATGTATTCGACTTCCAACCTGTTTGGGAAAAACACAAAAAAGAAATTACTGAAAGCAAAGTAGTAATGACACTTGCTTATTTCCTTGATGGAATTAAATTTAACCACAATGGCGTTACTCTTGTTTGGGATAAACGCAAACTTGTAAATACCAATCGTCGCGATTTCATTCCTGCATTTGCAAAACACTTCGGTTTTGCAAAATATGTCAAACCAACGCCCATTATAGAAGTATGCGGAGAAGTTGATGAAGACGAAGTTACATACGCCATTGTTCACAGAGTGCTTATTCCTAACGGTTTCAAAATTGTTTCTGTTTCCTATCCGGGTTCACAGGGAGGCGGAGCAGTATTGCCCAACCCCGAACTCGGTAAAGCCCAACCTCGTGAATATCCCGATGTTATTGCCATGCCACCAGCAGGAACAAACATTGATGTCGTTCTGAACGAAAGTAAAGGAATGTTTACAGAATCCGCAGTAAACAAAGACGTTGAAAAAATACTTCGTTACAAAAACGACCCTGTTTATAAAACCGCTCTCAGAGAGACTTTATTTGTTGCACAAGTGATTGACTGTAAAAAACAACTTCGGAATATTGTTGTTGGTGTATCTTTTGGATTGAATAGAGAAATATCGTGGAATCCTGGCAATGTTGATTTCGTTTTTGTTGTGCAGAACAGAAAACAATGGTCTATTTTGTATAACAGCAAAATGTCTAAAATCATAAAGAAAACAGAAGGTCAAACACGTTTCCCACAAGTTTTCAAATGTAACAAATCTGACTCTTTATCACTGTTTTGATTGTGTAACCAATCCCATTGCCTATGCAAATCAACTTCTTTACATTCCGCCCTGTGCAACAAACAGTAGAGCTTTCGCTCTACACCGAAAAGCATCCCGACACCCACCCCGAATTGGTGTATGCCGATGAATGCCCCGAACTCTGGCAACAACATTCCGAACTTACGGGGGTCAAAAGTTTGTTCTACTCGCTCGCCAACCCCGCCGAATGTAAAGGAACGCAATACACTGTTCAAATTGATTTGAACAATCAGAAGCAACGCCGAATAGCCAAACACATCATCAGCCAGCAACTATACAACCATTTTCGCCAATCGCAGATTGCCACTTTCGATAAGATTGACAATGTTGAGGTTTGGGTAAAAAAGGAACAACAATCAACAACAGGTTGCACCGAATATCTTCGTTTCTCGCTCATACCACAATATGCGGTATTCTCTGATAGTTGGGAATTGGTTGTCTCTTCTAACGGCATTTCAACGGTCTATAACAAGCCGCTGTCTGCACTCGATTTACAAACCGACCGTTTCAAAGTTGTTGTTGGTGGCGAGGTGGTCAAATACAAGAATCTGACACCAAACCAAAAACAGCAGATTGACAATGCTTTCCCGAAAATCAATCGAGAATTAGCCGCTGAACTGCACATCAATGAAAAGCGTTTTCTCAACAAAGACAAATACACCACCACATATAATCATATCAACAACTTTGTCCGCCAGCACCTGCTTACAAGTGAGTTTCAGACTCTTTTCTGCGTATCGGGTGAAATGTTCAATGTGCCAGAAGAACGTATCGGACAAGTGGCTAAAGGCGCTAACCTCTTGCAATTCAAAGACGGCAAAACAGGTATCGACCCTTATAGCTGCGTGTTCGGTTCAAAATCTATGGATTCATTAGGCATCTACCAGCCATCACTGAAACCGCAAGTCAAATTCTTCTTTATAGCACAACAATCTGACATCAATGTTTGCAAGTCGTTGTATGATATTTTTACAAAGGGCTACAAACCATACGTTGACACTTCAACAGGAGAACAACGATATGTTTTTCCACCTCTTGCAACCTGCATAAAGCAGCCTTTCAGCACCGACCCAAAAGGAAGCATTTATTTTTCAGAACCGCAAAATGCCTTATCCGAAATAAAATCACTACTCAACAACAAACCATTAGACCCGCAAACACAATATGTAGCTATTTACATCAGCCCTATTTCCCGTGATGCTGTGAATAGTCCTTATTATGGCTTGTACTTTCAAATCAAAGAGTTGTTGCTCGAAAAGAAGATTACTTCGCAAGTCATTTATAAAGACCGCCCAAACAATCAGAATTTCAATTATCATTTGCCCAACATTGCTACTGCCATTCTTGCAAAAATCGGTGGTATTCCGTGGCAGCTGAACAGCCATACGGCAAACAAAGATTTGGTTATTGGCGTTGGTGCGTTCCTGTCCGAAAAAGTCGGTGAACGTTACGTCGGCAGTGCTTTCAGCTTCAACCCTAATGGATTGTTCAAAAACTTCGATTGTTGCAAAGCCAACGACCTCGAAAGTATTGTTGCCGGTATCCGCAAGGCAATCGGACACTTTGTTGTTGACAGCGAGACTAATCCCCAACGCCTTATCATTCACTATTACAAAACGATGAGCAAACGTGAGGCAAGGCCGATAACGCAAATGCTTAACACGTTGGGGTTGAATATCCCCGTTCTCATTGTTACTATCAACAAGACGGAAACCAGCGACATAGTAATGTTTGACGAGAAGCAACAAGGGTATATGCCATTGAGCGGAACTGTGCTGAAAATCCGTAACGATGATTTCTTGCTCTACAACAATTCTCGTTACAAAGAGAATGAAAAATGTGATATGCTGTTTCCTGTCCGTATTCGCTTGTCAAAAATCGACAATCAGATGGACAGCGATATTTCTATGTCCGATGCATTTGAGTTACTGAATCAAGTATATCAGTTCAGCCGAATGTATTGGAAATCAGTCAAACAGCAGAATTTGCCAATAACAATCAAATACCCCGAAATGGTTGCTGAAATAGTTCCGCACTTTTCTGAAGCGGAATTGCCACAGTTCGGGAAAAACAATCTTTGGTTTTTGTAAAACACTAATTAGTATGAATGCTCAAGAAATAATCAAAAACAAATTCGATAATATTGAATATAAAGGTTTTGACGAGTCTGATATTACGACAGAATTATGCTCAATTCCAGAAACAGAAAGAAGTATTTTTGAAAATACTGCAGAATGGTTAGCATTTCAATTAGTTGAAGGTGGAAATAATGAATGGGGAACTTACTATGGACCATTTCTCATAAAAACAGACAATACATGTATTCCACCTAAAGAAATGATAACAGATGAAGTCCTTAAGTATTGGGAAAAAAGAATTAATGAAGTCTCAAACCCTATTTTAAAAGCACGTTATTCTGGACTTATAATTGATTTCAAACGCAATTGCAATGGAAATATCAGAACGATTCATATTCAGTCAATAATAGACATAATAGAAGGAAATTTCCCTAAATATTCAATCAATGGTATAAATAAGTTACAACGTGCAATGAAGTTGGCGATTCTTTCTAAAAAAACAGAGATTATTGCCAATGTAAAAAAAATCATTCCCGAATATGAATATAAAGTGGCAAAAGATTATGATGCTGGCATTTGGGGACGAATATTCTTATTGATGCTTGATAATATTGAAGAATTCACGCAGGAAGAAAAGGATGAATATGTCAGTCGTTTAGAGCAACGTTTGAATAACTTAACTAATAAAAATATTGATGGGAAAGGAAACGAGAGATTTGATCCATTTGTTATAGAAGAGGCCGTTGAACTATTAGCACAATACTATAACAAAAATAGTGATAGGGACAATCTACAAAGGGTATTAATCATTTTGTATGATTCGTATAAAAAAACAACTTCACAATTTTCAGCGATGCAAAAACAAATGCATTGGGAGAAATTATATAGAATATTTGATAATTATCAGTTTAAAGACAAAGCAAAAGAAATTTTAGCGGAACTTCAAAATTCAAGTAATAATATCCTTGGTGAAATGTCAAAAATTGAAGTGCCATTTGAAATTCCGCAAGACAAATTTAAGGAATACATAGATGAGATGACTTCAGGCACAAAAGAGGAAGTGCTTGGAAAATTTATAATCCAATATATTCCTAATAAGGAAGATTTAGAAAAACAATTACTAAATATATCAAAAAACGCCCCTCTTTTTGCATTATGTCCAACCCAATTATATGATTATAAAGGAAGACCCATTTCAAAAATAGGGAACATAGAATATGATCTTGATGGAAACTTGGCACTTCATATTTCAAAAACACTAAACTTCAGTGCTGTTTTTCTTCATGCAACAATTCAAGAGAACATAAACAAGAAAAATTTTTCAAAAGAAAATATAATGCATTTTCTGCAGGATTGTCCTTTGTTTGAGAACGATAGGCAGGAAATTATTAGCCGAGGGATTGACGCATATTTCAATAACGACTATCTGACAATGTTGCATTTACTTATTCCCCAAATTGAAAATGCAGTCAGAAATATAGTAGAGTTGTCTGGACATAGTAGTCTAAAACGGCAAAAAAACAACAATGGTTTTCAATTAAAGACTTTTGAAGAACTTTTGGGAGATGATGCAGTGTTAAGTATTGGAAAAGATTTTGCTTACTATCTAAGAATAGTATTCACAAATCAAAGAGGTTGGAATCTAAGAAACTTGTTATGTCATGGTATAGCCCCTATGGCATTTTTTAATCAGATGACAGCAGATAGAGTATTTCATACTCTTATTTGTATTGGCTCATTAAGATTGCAATAACACCTGCCCACGCTACAAACCGAGCAGGTAAAAAGGTATTCCTCCATCGCTCACTTAGGCATAAAAAACATACTTGCAAGGGCAAGGCAAGTGGCTTCAAAAATCTCCACACCTTCGCCTTCGGCAAGGCTTCGCCAATATATGCCTACGGCTCGGGTAGTATTTTTCTCGCCACCCTTGCAAGCACCGCCTGCACACTCCGCTGTTGCGCTCCAACTCATTCCGCTACGCTTCATTAGGTGCTCACAGCGGGCGTGCCGTCTTGTTTTCTTATGCCAAGCGTTCGCTCAGTCGTCATCCGCGGCTACTTTTTGCCCCCTTGAACCCCAATAAGGTGTTCGCAATACTCACAAAATATTTATAAAGGGGGCAAACCGCCGCTTATTGTTGTGCTCGCCTGCGGGTCGCTCGGGCTAATCGGGCTGTCATAGTTTTTGCATTGCTCCGTTCCGTTTTTTTACCCAACCCTTTTCTTCGGTTGTGGTCGTGTTCGCTTCTTTCGTACCTCAATACGCTCACACCACCACGAGTTATATAAAAAACCAAGCAAGAGCAGTCATTCCCTCGCTCATTACGTTCGTCCCTCGCTTCATTCGCTCACTCATTCCTGCACTTGCCCAGCCCACAAAAAAACTACACTACGCGGCAAAAACATACGCCAGCCCTGCGTTTTCAACGTAGGCAGCCAACGCCCTCACTACGCTACGCTGCGTTCAGGCTTCCTTTATCTGCCACCCTCGCTCCACTCGCAACGGCTCGCGCCTCTCCCTCGATCAAGCGGGCAAATACTCCGCTGCGCTACGCAATTCGCCCACCTGCTTTCGGTCGGCTCAGGGCTGCTTTACCTGCTCTGTTTTTGTTTCGCCCACGCACAGCCCCCGACCACCCACCCCTAATACAACTGAATAGCAGTTTATTATATACCCTTTCAGGCAGAACCAAACAGCAATTAAATGATGTTTAAATAGGATTTTAGAAAGGTTTTATTGAAACTATTTTGTTCGGCAGAACAAATAAAAAGAGAATGCAAAAATAACTCGTTGCGGTCGCTTGTAAAGGTCAAGCCCTGCGGGTTGCTTTCAAAAAAAATCTTCCTTTTCCACCGTGTTACAAAGCGTATTTTTTTGAGCAAACCTTGACAAACTCCCTCCACTTCGTTTGCTGAAAGGCAATCCTTTTTCTTTCTTCTTTTTTTGTTTTTCTCTTCTGTCGAAAAAAATTGTTGTGGTGTGTTTTCGCTTGTGCGACGGTCAGTCGCAATCGGCAAAATAACGCAACCAAAAGCGCTATTAACCAAAACTAAATCAATCATTTAAAATGATAATACCTTTGCTTTCGGTCAAGGTCAAAGCCGTACCAAGTCAAGACCGGGACAAAGAAAAAAACGAATGTTTAACGCTATTTTTTTATTATGGGAACAATCAAACAAGGTATTTTAGGCGGATTTTCCGGCAAGGTCGGCACCGTCATTGGGTCAAGTTGGAAGGGCATCAGCTACATGCGTGGACGTGCCCAGAATGTCAAAAACCCTCGAACTGAAAGGCAGATGGAACAACGCAGCAAATTTGCACTCACGCTTGATTTCCTGAAACCCATTACACCCTTTGTGCGAACAGGCTTCAAGGCATACGCCAGCAAGCAAACAGCGTTCAACGCTGCCATGTCGTACATCGTGAAGAACGCCATCAGCGGCACTTATCCAAATTACGCAATCAATTTCACCAATGTGTTGGTGTCGCGTGGAGCGTTGGAAACAGCCAAAGAGCCAAGTGCTGAGGTGAGTGCAGGTTCGTTCATCATCAAGACCCGCACCGAGACCAACGGCAGCGGTCAGCCCACCGACCTGATGATGCCGTTAATCTTCAATGCCAACAAAGGCGAAGCCGTGTTCAGCACGGCAGGTGCAGCACGTTCCGTAGGGCAAACCACTCTTGCCACTCCCGCCGATTGGGCTGGCGACACGGTTGAAGTTTTCCTCGGCATGATTTCCGAAGACGGCACGCTGGTTGCCAACTCCGTTTATGTCGGACAATTCAACGCACAATAAGCCACATTGCGGGTTATCTGTTTTCTTGCAAAAGAGCCACTTCAAACGGTGGCTCTTTTGTTATCTCATTACTTTAAGTCCAATGTTGTGTTTGTTTATCAAAACAAACTCATATCTTTACAAATCAGTCATATACAGATTATTGTTATTGCTTATATATTTGTACCATATTTGGAACATGCAATTATAATATATTGAAATACTGTTTGTTTCAGTTTTGAAGAAGTGAAATAAGAGTTATCTAAATCCAGGAACTGGCTCCAAGCCAGCTCCTGGATTGTCGCTATATAAAACTTCCCGATTGAAGAGAGATTTCAGTCGGGAAGTTTTTGTTTGTATCAGGGATATTCGTTTAATTCAAATTTTAGAGCAGGAATGATAAATATGTTGACGGGATCACATAAATATCAGTAAATCAGATTTGTTATCAAACTATTTCACCAAGTTTATCACCTCGTTATTGACTGCCCTCACACGATCTTCTTCAACTTTTATCACTTTTCTGTCATAGGTTATAAAACCATTTACTTCTACTTCCACATCTGTGGTTTGGGTATAAATAGCAGCAGAAAAGCCACGTAAAATTAATTTTTTCAGCATTTCCGCATATTTAATATACTCATCTGTTACTTCCTTTGAACTGTTGTATTTTACATACCCCCAGTTCCTGTCCGGAGCCCAAAGATGGTTTTCCAGCGCCAGCCCAATTCCGCCATATTCACCCAAGACATTGATCCGCTGCGCATCATAAAGATACATTTGAGGTTCCGGGTAGTTGTGTAAGTCCAATATATCTCCGGTAGGATAATGATTTCCACCGCTTGCCGGATTTACCAGGCGAGTAGGGTCATAAGACTTTGTCCACTCCGCAATTTCAATCGTTTTGAATTGCCCCCAAGCTTCATTGAAAGGAACCCAAACAGCGATACTTGGGTATGAATATAAGAAATCAATGATCTCTTTCCATTCTTTGCGATAATTAGCTTCGGAAACAGCCGATCTAATAACTTCCACTCCGTTGAAGTACTGACGGTTTTGCCATTCAGGACCTTTATCACCACTCGGCATATCTTGCCACACGATGATTCCCATTTGATCGCAGTGGGTGTACCATCTTGCAGGTTCAACTTTGATGTGCTTTCTTATAAGGTTAAAACCAAAATCTTTTGTTTTTTTAATATCAAATCTCATGGCTTCATCTGACGGTGGAGTGTACAACCCATCCGGCCACCACCCCTGATCCAAAAAGCCGAACATAAAAATATTCTTGTTATTCAATTGAAATCTCATGATGCCATTTTCATCTCTTTTAGCAGAAAATTTGCGCATTGCAGCATAGCTGTTCACAACATCAACTACACGTTCATTCTCTATTAGCGAAACTTCTAAAGCATAAAGGAACGGATTTTCGGGAGACCACAAACAGACATCAGCCGGCATGTCTATTTCAACAGGTTGATTGTTAATGGATTCGCCAATCGAAACAACTTCATCACCATTTTTAACTTTCACTTTCACGAGGTGATCATTCGTTTGTGAGCTAATTTGATAGGCAACTGTAAGCATATTTTTATCAATATCCGGAGTGATTTTTAATTGCCGGAAATGACTGTGCGACACGGGCTCAATCCATACTGTTTGCCATATTCCTGTTACAGGTGTGTACCAGATACCTCCCGGTTTTTCCACTTGTTTTCCATGCGGCTGAAATCCTCTGTCTGTCGGATCCCAAACTTTCACTTTGATTACATTTTCATTTTTCTTATTTAACGCGTTAGTTATATCAAACGAAAATGGAACAAAGCCACCTGTATGCTGACCAACTTTAATTTCATTTACCCAAACTTCTGCCTTCCAATCTACAGCACCAAAATTCAGAATTATTCTCTTTTTCTTATCCCATTTAGAAGGAATTGAAAATTTACGGGTGTATATCAATTCATTTTCTTCGCCAACCCTTTTTCCTACACCGGAAAGAGATGATTCTATAGGATAAGGCACCAGGATCTTTCCTGTCTCTAAGGGTTTATCACTTCCTATTGGGAATATTTGAAAATCCCATAGTCCATTGAGATTCAACCACTCCGATCTTTCTAAAATAGGTCGTGGATATTCGCTCCACACATTATCAGGATCCAGATTTTCACCCCAAACAGTCTTGATTTTATCTCCCGCAGGTTTCCATTGAGAGAATGAAGGAAATACCATTAATAAAGTAATAGATAAAATAACTAGCATGCGCCATCTTTCTAAATGATTAAAAGGTTCAAATTGTTTACTCTGATTCATTTTCATTCTTTTTATAATTTTAGATTAATATTTTTTGCTCAATTGCTTTGCGATCAATGTTTTATAATTCACAAATATACAAAACTCAACTTAACTTGCAATTTCTTTTCAAAAAAACTTATCTGCAATCATCCATCAACGGTTACTAAGACACAGCACTTGCTGTGTTTCGAATAGAAATAAAGTCTTTTTTGAAGGGAAATTGGAGGGAATTTGAGGGGAAATTTTCTCTAAGTTAATAATGGGTCCTCCTTGTGTGTCGATTTCTTAGAGCGCCCTGAGAGTTGGTGATGATTTTTGATTTATGGGGATTTGTTTGTGTGGGAAGTTGGGGAAAGTTGTGTATTTTTGTGAGAAAATACAGAATTTCATGGTGAACAAAAATACAGCCGATATCGGTTTTGAAAAGGAAATTTGGAAAGCGGCAGATTTGCTGCGTGGCAACTTAGATGCATCTGAATATAAATCAGTAGTTTTAGGATTGATTTTCCTGAAATTTATATCCGATAGATTTGAAGAGAAATATCAACAGCTTATAGATGAAGGGGAGGGGTTTGAAGAAGATATTGATGAATATACGCATGAAAACATTTTCTTTGTGCCGTTAAAAGCTCGATGGAACGTAATTGCGGAAAAGGCACACTCGCCCGAAATAGGGACAGCGATAGACGATGCCATGCGATTGATTGAAAAAGAAAATCCGCGATTGAAAAACATTTTACCCAAAAATTTTGCTCGTCCCGAATTGGATAAACGCAGATTGGGTGATGTGGTAGATTTGTTTACCAACATCAAGATGAAAGAGCATGGCGATAGTAAAGATATTTTGGGAAGAACGTATGAGTATTGTCTATCCAAATTTGCCGAAGCCGAAGGGAAACTTGCCGGAGAATTTTACACACCTGCCTGTGTTGTAAAGACTTTGGTGGAAGTGCTGAAGCCCTATTCAGGGCGTGTTTATGACCCGGCTTGCGGAAGTGGCGGTATGTTTGTTCAGTCCGCTAAATTCATTGAAAGTCATCAAGGAAAAATCAACGATATTTCTATTTTCGGACAAGATTCCAATCCAACTACTTGGAAAATGGCACAAATGAATTTAGCCATTCACGGTATTGAGGCTAATTTAGGAACTTATAATGCTGACACTTTTTTTAATGACTGCCATCCGACCTTGAAAGCTGATTTTATAATGGCAAATCCACCGTTTAATCTTTCCGATTGGGGTGCCGACAAATTAGCAGAAGATGTGCGATGGAAATACGGCTTGCCGCCTGCCGGAAATGCCAACTTTGCATGGATGCAACACATGATACACCATTTAGCCCCACAAGGAAAAATCGGACTTGTACTAGCAAATGGTTCGCTTTCGTCACAGACTGGCGGTGAAGGAACTATTCGTCAGAAGATAGTTGAAGATGACCTTGTAGAAGGAATTGTAGCAATGCCGTCGCAACTATTTTACACCACTCAAATCCCTGTATCGTTGTGGTTCTTGAACCGTGATAAAAAGCAGAAAGGGAAAACGCTCTTTATAGATGCCCGAAATATGGGAACAATGGTAACCCGAAAGTTACGTGAATTAACCGACGAGGATATTGCCTTAATTGCCGATACATTCACTGCATTTGAAAATGGCGAACTGGAAGATGAAAAAGGTTTTTGTGCTTCCGTTACTACCGAAGAAATAGAAAAACAGGATTTTATTCTTACGCCCGGGCGTTATGTGGGTATTGCAGAGCAGGAAGACGACGGCGAACCATTCGAAGAAAAAATGGAACGTCTGACAACCGAACTTTCTGAGCTTTTTGAAAAGTCGCATCAATTGGAAGCAGAAATTAAAAAACAACTCAAAGGAATTGGCTATGAAATTTGATATACCTTTATTACCCCCAAAATCGGATGTAGAGACCAAAGCTGTACTAAAACAGCTTGCCGTTTCGCATCGTTATCTTGCTTTGTTAAATGGGCGAAGTGCTACTATTCCGAATGAAAACATCCTGATAAATACACTTTCGTTACAGGAAGCGAAAGAAAGTTCTGCTATTGAAAATATCATTACTACGCACGATGAAATGTACAAAGCTGAACTATTTGAAGCTTATTTCAATAATTCGCAAGCAAAAGAGGTAAGTCGATATGCACAGACGTTAAGGTCGGGTTTTCAGCAAATAAGAGAAGGCGCACCCATAACGCATTCTTTGATTAAATCCATTCAAAAAGATTTGGAACAAAACGATGCGGGATACAGAAGAAATCCCGGAACAGTTTTAAAAAATGCGGCAACAGAAGAAGTTGTCTATACGCCACCGCAAGATTTACCGACTATTGAAAAATTGATGGACAACTTGGTAGAATTTATCAACGATGATGAAATGAGCGAGCTTGATCCATTGATAAAAATGGCAATAATTCATCATCGCTTTGAAACCATTCATCCTTTTTACGATGGAAACGGCAGAACAGGGCGTATTATCAATATTTTGTATTTGGTAAAAGAAGACCTTCTTGCGTTACCAATTCTTTATTTGAGCCGATACATTATTCAATATAAAGCCGACTATTATCGCTTGTTACAATCCACAAGGGAAAGCAATGATTGGGAAGAGTGGATTTTGTATATTCTGAAAGGTGTAGAAGAGACAGCTAAACAAACCTTACATCTTATTGACGGAATAAAAGAGTTGATGAAGAATTACAAGCATAGAATGAGAACTGAATTGCCAAAAATATACAGTCAAGATTTGCTGAATAATCTGTTCAATCATCCTTACACCAAGATAGAATTTGTAGAAAAAGATTTAAATGTTGAAAGAAGAACAGCGTCAAAGTATTTGAATAGTCTGTCAGAAATTGGACTTTTGAATAAAACCAAAATCGGGAAAAGTAATTTTTATATTAACGAACCACTGTATGATTTATTTGTAAAGGGAGTTCCACCTGCTCAACCTGTTGAACCAATCAAAACAGTTACTAATGAATAACGTGTTAAGAAAAGTTGATTTTCTTTACATAAGAGATTGAATATGTATAAAAAATCGCATTTTCTTTACATAAGAAATGTAATATGTACATAAAATCGTGTTTTTTGTACATGAGAAATGTGATATGTACGCAAAATCGTATTTTTTGTACATGATGAATGTAATAAGTACGCAAAATCGAACTTTTTGTACATGATAAATAAAACTTGGCTAAAAAAATAGTTTTTGACCTATTAAAAAAGAAACGTGTCGAAAAACTTAACTTTTTTAGACACGAAAAAATAACATGTCGAAGAAATTATTTTTTCTCGACAAAAAAATAGAAAAATATGAATAAAAGTGAATGGAGAGAAGTTAGGCTTGGGGAAGTTTGTAATAAAGTTTGTAGTGGCGGAACACCTAAAAGTACTAATCCAAATTATTATAATGGTGATATTCCTTGGTTAAATACTAAGGAAGTAAACTTCAACAGAATATATCAAACGGAACAAAAAATTACTACTGAAGGTTTTAATAATTCTTCAGCAAAATGGATTGAAGCTAATTCCATAGTTATAGCAATGTATGGAGCTACTGCTGCAAAAGTTGCAATAGCTAAAATAAAATTAACTACAAATCAAGCATGCTGTAATTTGACCATAAATAGTGATATTGCAGATTATAGATATATTTACTATTCAATAATGAACAATTATCACGAGTTAAACTCACTCGCAAATGGTGGAGCACAACAAAATCTTAACTCACAAATTATTAAGGATTACAAAATCTTACTTCCCCCACTTTCCACTCAACAAAAAATAGCATCCATTCTTTCATCTCTTGATGATAAAATTGAACTTAACCAAAATATAAATGATAATTTAGAGCTGCAGGCGCAAGCACTTTTTAAATCTTGGTTTGTAGATTTTGAGCCGTTTCAAGATGGTGAATTCGTTGATAGTGAGCTTGGTAGAATACCGAAAGGATGGAAAGTTAGTACTATCTCAAACTACATAGAAAAAACTTTAAGTGGTGATTGGGGAAAAGATAACTTAGTGGGAAATTACACACAGAAAGTGTATTGTATTAGAGGTGCTGACATCCCGAGCATAAAATACGGTTATAAAGGTAAAATGCCAACACGTTATATTTTAGAAAAAAACTTTTTACAAAAACAGCTAAACTCAAACGATATTGTAATTGAAATATCTGGCGGAAGTCCTACACAATCAACAGGTCGATGTTGTTTTATATCAAATTCAATCATTGAAAGATATGATAAAGGATTAATTTGCACAAACTTTTGTCGTGCTCTTACTTCACAAAAGGAACTCTCGTTATTCATTTACTATTATTTGAATTTTTTATATGAGAAAGGTGTGATGTTTACATACGAAAATGGGACAACAGGAATAAAGAATTTAGATTTGAATAATTTAATTAATACAGAGCTAATGATTATTCCGCCAAAAGACTTGCTTTCAGAATTTAATTTAATAGCGTGTAACACAACAAATGCTATTCAAAGAAATGGATTAGAAAATGAAAAACTATCCCAACTTCGCGACACTCTTTTACCCAAACTTATGTCCGGCGAAATTTCCGTTGAAGAAATTGAAATTTAATTCGCTAAATTATCATTTATCGCTTACCTTTGCAATAATTTTCAATTATAATGTTTTATCTTTTCATAATAACATTAAAAAGATAAAACAATGAAAGAAAAACTTATGGATGAAGTCAGAAAAGGGATGGTTTCGGCTTTGACAAACGAGCAAATGAACATACTCAATCTTGTATTGAACAAAGCATTGGCAAATGTAGATATAGTGCCTGCTGAAAACAGAGAAAAGCATTTTGTTAGCAATTCAAAACTTTTAGATTTGTTTATTTCCTCAAAACGGGTAGAAGGTTGTTCTGAAAAAACTTTGAAATACTATCAAGCTACTATTGAACTTTTATTTAAGGTATTACCCAAAGAAATAAAAGAGATTACAACTAACGATTTACGACTTTATTTAGCTAATCAACAGGGGAAGAGAAAATCGAGCAAGGTTACAATAGATAATATAAGAAGAATTTTTTCGAGTTTTTTCTCATGGTTGGAAGATGAAGATTATATCCTTAAAAGCCCTGTACGACGTATTCACAAAGTAAAAGCAAGCAAGCTAATAAAAGATGTATTGACGGATGAAAATTTAGAAGTTTTGCGAGATAATTGCGATAAAATCAGAGATTTGGCAATGATTGATTTGCTTGCATCTACTGGAATAAGAGTAGGCGAACTTGTAAAAATAAATATAGCCGATGTGGACTTTCACGAACGTGAATGTGTAGTCTTTGGTAAAGGGAACAAAGAAAGAGAAGTTTATTTTAATGCTCGTACAAAAATACATTTGAAGAAATATTTAGCTACGAGAACGGATAGTAATCCCGCTTTATTTGTTTCACTTTCAAAACCGTATAATCGGTTAAATATTGGTGGAGTAGAGCTTCGGCTTCGTCAGCTTGGTAAAAAAGCCAATATAGCCAAAGTGCATCCTCATAAGTTTCGGCGAACGCTTGCTACCATGGCTATCGATAAAGGTATGCCGATAGAGCAAGTGCAAAAGCTACTGGGGCACGTGAAAATAGACACCACTTTACACTATGCAATGGTTAATCAAAACAATGTGAAAATGGCACATAGAAAATTTATAAATTAACTGTAAGCATGAAATTAAAAGATCTGGCTTTTTATGTAAGAGAGCGTGTTAACACTGATTTAATCGATACAAACAACTATGTGTCCACAGAAAATATGCTACCTAATAAAAATGGCATCACTATAGCTACAAGCATTCCTGATGTTTTGTCTGTTTCTAAATTCACAAAAAATGATGTACTAATTTCTAACATTCGACCCTATTTTCAGAAAATTTGGTTTGCTGATAAAGATGGTGGTTGCTCAAATGATGTATTGGTTGTTAGGGTAAAAGAAGATTGTAATCCATTGTTTTTATATTATCTCCTTTCTAATAGTTTATTTTTTGAATATGTAATGTCAAGTGCAAAAGGCACTAAAATGCCACGTGGGGATAGGAACTCAATAATGCAATATTCGGTTCCTGATTTTTCTTTGGAAATTCAAAGGAAAATTTCACATATCCTTTGTGTTTTAGACGAAAAAATCAGAGTTAATAAGCAGATAAATGATAATTTAGCGAATTAAATTTCAATTTCTTCAACGGAAATTTCGCCGGACATAAGTTTGGGTAAAAGAGTATCGCGAATATGTCCTAAATTAGAATTCTCTTTGTTGTTTTGTTCAATTAAGTTCAAAATAGAATTATAAATAACATTAAATTCGCAAACAACTTCTTTTGGTGGATAAATTGTTATTATTAATGAAAAATCCGAATAATTAAGCGTTTGTCTAACACCACCAATTGCACGAGTTTTAACTTCTTCCTTAAATATAGATGTTTTAATAAAGAGATTAAAAAAACTTGAATATTCTAGTTCTGTTCTAAAAACCACATATACGGGGCTAACACAACCGATAGTTTTCAAGTCATTTATTCCAATTGAACCAATATTTATTCTTGCAGGATTATAAGCAAAGTCATGTTCTTCTACGATAATGTAATTTGAGATGTCCTTGCTATAAACTTGTTTAGTAAAGTAATCTTCTGAAAAAACTAGTTTACCTGAATTTATTGGTGATAACACATTTGCTTTTTTATTTCCTACTCTGTCTTTTATTTGAGTAGTAACATCACCTAAAAGACGTACTTTCCATCCTTTCGGTATTCTACCAAGTTCACTATCAACGAATTCACCATCTTGAAACGGCTCAAAATCTACAAACCAAGATTTAAAAAGTGCTTGCGCCTGCAGCTCTAAATTATCATTTATATTTTGGTTAAGTTCAAT
>Ga0255342_1002580_pt1 | contig 22185 bp, 18 predicted proteins | sample wastewater_treat_3_FD_192416 | JGI IMG/M metagenome (GOLD analysis project Ga0255342, IMG submission 192416) | Wastewater microbial communities from Lulu Island WWTP, Vancouver, Canada - plant14 | ecosystem: Engineered > WWTP > Wastewater > Unclassified | place: Canada: Vancouver, British...
GAATGCAGAAGAAAGCCCTTCTCAAGAGTATCGCTGCCGCAAAGCTTCCGCGACCCGTCCTGGCTCACCGGAAACAGGGATTTGCGTCGCCCATGGCGCAGTGGCTGAAAACGGATCTGAAATCGTGCAGCGATGATCTCCTGTTGAGCGAGACGAAAAACAATAGTGACATTCTGAGAAAAAGCGAAATCCGGGAAATGATCGCCGATCATATGCGGGGCCGGGAGCTCAACGATAAACGGATATTCGCGCTCATCATGTTCCAGAAATGGTGTGAAAGGAGTACGAAATCTGTATGATAGGAAGCGGAAGCAGCGTGTGCGCACGGTGCCTGCAGGAACGTGGGTACAAAAGAGGAATAGGGATCACCGGGGAGTTGTGCGAGCGGTGCAGAATCATCGAACGGCATCGGGATGTGGTGTGCAAAATCGGAAAACAGGAGAACATCCTCGTCGAGAGGCTCCGGTCAGTTCGCGGTCAACACAAATACGACTGCGTGGTCGGTTTGAGCGGCGGAAAGGACAGCTCGTACATCATTCACCGTCTGAAGAACCATTACGGGGCAAATGTGCTGGCGTTCACTTGCGACAACGGGTTCCTGAATGACTATGCACTGGAAAACATCAAAACAGTTGTAGATGGCCTGGAAGTCGATCATGTATGGGTCAAGCTGCCGGATGATTTACTGCGTAGATTATACAGGGGAAGCATGTTGGCGGAAGGATGGCCCTGTACTGCCTGTTTTCACCTCCTGGAAGCGTCCGGATGGAAGCTGGCCTTCGAGCATAATATTCCATTTATCGTACATGGAAGGACCCCGGAACAGATATTCCGTAATCTTTCGGAGGATCTGTTCACGTCGTCTCTATCGATTCTGCGCGACAATTTTGCAGAATACAGTGCGGCCCGGGTAAAAGAGGCGGCGCTTAAGAATCTGGAAAGAATGAGCATCGTCAGGCGCTGGCTTTTGGGAGAACCGAAACCCGGGGATGACTCTATTCAAGATCTCCATCTGCCCGGAGAGAGTGTGGAAAGCAAGCAGTTCTTTCCTGAATTACTGGCGTTTTTTCTCTATGAACCTCACGATGAGTTCAATATTATGTCGTATTTGGAACGAAACTCGGGCTGGAAACCTCCTCAGGAGCGTACTAGGCTGTCACATGCTGATTGTCTTGTTCATGATGCGGCGGGGTATCTCTTTAATCGCACCTACAAAACGCCTTTTCTTGCAATGGAAGTCAACGCGGCCATCGGACTCGGGAAGATGACACGAGATGAAGGCGCTGAAATGCTGAGGCGTGAACGCGTAAAACTCGGCATGATAACAGGGGCTTCGCTTTCTCGGCTTTCGGAAAAAACAGGGATGAGCGTAACATTTATCAGGGCATTGCCTTGGTACATCAACATGAAGAATAGCGCACACAGGTTTATCAGTCGATTAAGAGGTCTGTAGACCGCGAGACGAAATCTTTTCGGCAAAAATGTGATCCGAATGGGAAAGAACAAAAGAACCGTAAGCGTTATTGTCCCGACCTACAACAGGGCTCATTACATCAGCGAAGCAATCGACAGTATCCTGGCGCAGGATATCGTGGATTGCGAACTGGAGATTATCGTTGTCGATGATGGGTCCAAGGACAACACGGAGGAAGTTGTCGGCAACTACGGCCAGCGGGTGCGGTATATCCGGCAGGAAAATCAAGGGGCCGGTGTGGCGAGAAACCGCGGCATCGACGAAGCGCGGGGGGAGTGGATTGCGTTTTTGGATTCGGATGATCGATGGCTTCCGTACAAGCTATCCCTTCAATTCAAGGTGCTCGGGCATTTTCCGGGAATCAACATCATTCATTCGAATTTTTATACGTTCGACGGCGATCGCATTATCATCCCGCGCGGTCTCGACTACTGGGTCATGTCGTTCAGGGAGGAAAATGCGGTTGATTGGTCACTGGCGTATTCTAGAAAATATCGTTCGTCCGATTTCAATATCCAGCTGGATCGAATGGATTTCGACATATACGCGGGAAACATCTTTGCCGCTCTTCTGTACGCATCGTACGGCGCATGCTGGACCATGCTGATCCATCGAAGTTGTCTCGGTAACGATATCCGCTTTGCTGAGCATACGTATGAAGACTATTGGTTCTTGTGCAAGCTGGCCGAACATAACGAAATCGTGTTCTTGGACGTACCGACTGCAGAGAACAGAGGACATGGTGGTGAACGGATCACATCAAGAGAATACCTCATCGATCCATTGAAATGTCATCTGGCCATCTGCCAGAGTATTTTCATGGGTTCGAAAAGCCCGTTCAAACCGGATAATGCTGTAATTGATGATAAATGTAAGGATCTCAGGTTAAGGTTGATGAAGGAGTACATGAAGAAAGGCGATCTGGAGGGAGCAAAGAACATTCGCGCATTGCTAGACAAGACGGCCGGATTTCGAGGCGGCATGACGAATTCTTTGTACCGGCTGCTGACCTACCTGCCGTTCAATATCGTTAGTCACCTGGTGCGCGCGAAGAGGAACATTGCAGGCCGATAATGATCGTTTTCCCGGAGCAGGGGCGCGCAATCTGACGGCGATGATCAATTGCTGTCCGAACGGCCATCCCTGTTTTGCCGTATCTCGGTTCTTAACATGTTCTCCTTTTCGACGTTGCTATGCTTGAGCCCCGTGGCCGTCCCCGTGAGAGCGTCAAGAGCGGTTAAACAATCTCCATGATAAAGAGAGTCCAATACTCCATACGTTCGAAGATCCGCTCGCTGACGCGGCATGGTCTGTCGCATGCCTTTCCGCTTGTACGCGGAAGAATACGTATCGTCGTGCTGATGTATCATGAGGTGCTGGAGGACGATCGAGACCTCGATGCATGGACGGTCCTCCGGGAGAGCGAATTCAGAAAGCAGATGGAGTACCTGAAAGGGCATTATGATGTGGTCAGCCTCGGTGCTGCGCGAGATCTCATGAAAGGTGGGGATCGGAGCAGGGCGAAATACGCTGTGGTGACATTCGACGACGGCTATGAAGGCAATCGCAGGGTGGTGCTGCCCGTCATGGTGGCCTTGAATCTCCCCTTCACCGTATTCTGCACGACGGGGTCGATCGAACAGGGCGAACCTTACTGGTGGGATAGAGTCATCCATTCGGCGCTGTCCTGCAGGGCGAGGATAACACTGACGGACATGCCGCGGGCGACTTACAACTTTGAGAAGCGTTTGTCTGGGGAGGCCGGGTGGAACGAGATACAGCGGCTGCTGACCGACTTGAAAAGTATAGAGCGGGAGAGGCGGGAGCGGATCATTCGCGACATTACCCGGCAGAGCGATGAATGGTATCAATCCGTACCCCTCCGACCAATGACCCCGAAGCAGGTGCGGGAGTTATCCGACGCCGGGCTGGCTACCATCGGCGCCCATTCCCAAACACATGACATCCTGACGCAGATCACGCGGGAGGAAGCGGAGGACAGTATCCTTCGTTCGAAAGAGAAGCTGGAGGCGTGGACGGGCAGACGGGTCGATTACTTTTCATACCCCAACGGGGATTATTCGCCTGCATTGATGTATGCGGTGAAACGTGCAGGATTCCTGGCGGCAGTCAGCACGGAAGAGAGAACGTGGACACTGAAGGATGACATCTATGCGATTCCGAGAATAGGGGTCGGCCGGTTCGATTCCCTGGCTCAATTCAAGACAAAAGTGTCATGTGCGAATTAGATGGGAACGAGGCCGCGCCGCATATTGTACATGATGGACTATTTCTTCGGCACCGAGGGCGGTACGGAGAGACAGGTGTTGGAGCTGATCTTGAGCCTGGACCGATCCCGTTACGGGCCGTCGTTTGCCGCGCTTCAGTCGTCGGGTTACCTCGAGCGGGGCGATTTTCCCTGCAACACACGGGTTCTGAACATCCGCAGGGTGTTGGGTCCGCAGGCGCTCCTGAAAATGCTGGAATTGGCAGTGGACATCCGCAGATCGAACATCGAGCTTGTACATGTGTATTTCAACGATGCGGCTATCCTCGCACCTTTTTTTTGCAAGCTAGGGGGCGCCAGAGTCATCACGTCCAGGCGCGACATGGGTATCTGGTATACGCCGCGTATTATTAGATTGCTGAGAATGGCAAATCGATTCGTGAACCGGATTGCCGTCAACAGCCATGCCGTAAAGGAAAATGTGACCGCCAGGGAAGGTTATCCGGCAGACCGGATCGAAGTCCTGCACAACGGCATGAATGGCAGAAGATTCGAATCGGTAAAAGACGCAGGATTCAAAGAGCGGCTCGGCATCGGGTCAGGAGAGTACATTGTCGGGATGGTTTCAAATCTCTATGCCGTCAAGAGACCCGAAGACTTGATAAACGCGATCTCGATGATACGGAGAACCATAGGTCGTGTTCATCTCGTCCTCGTCGGCGGCGGCCCGATAGAAATCGAGCCCCTGAAAAAATTCGTCAGCCATGCAGGCATGACCGGAAACGTACACTTTCTGGGAAGAGTGCCGGATGCGATTCCTATCATCAAGCATTTCGACGTATGCGTGTCCTGCTCGGAATCCGAAGGACTGTCCAATTCCATCATCGAATACATGGGATGTGCCAAACCGGTTGTTTGCACAGAGGTTGGCGGCAATCCGGAACTGGTGGAGCATGGGACAAATGGGTTTCTCGTCGACGTCGGGGATACAAAGGCTCTGGCGCAAAGAATCCAGGAGGTCCTGCTGAACGAGTCATTGCGATTTAAGCTCGGACAGAACGGAAGAAATCGTTTTTTGAGCGAGTTTACGAGTGATCGAATGGCCTTGGCGCATATGGACATGTACGACGAGGTGCTGAGCGGATGCCAACGGGCAATAACGTGGACAAGGACGCACGGGGACAGGCGCCTGTAAGGCAATGAGAAGGCAGGAAAAGGAGCCATGTTGAGAATACATGCAGCAGATGTGAATTTATTCAACGCAAGCAGGGCTGTATGGAACGCTCTCGTATTGTCGATGCGTCGGCCGTCCGTGTTCTGCACATGGGAATGGATCGACGCATGGCTCCGAATCTTCGGCAACATGTACCAGCCGGTTATCCTGTTCGCCTACCAGGGCGACACACTGGTCGGTATCCTGCCTTTTGCGTTGAAATCCATGCGCATCGAAGACGGGCTCGTCCCTGGCCGGGCCATAACATTCTGCGGAAGCAGGGAGTTGTATCCGGATCATATGGACGTTATTGCTTCGGCAGAACACGCAGCGGGATGCATGCACGCGGCCATGCGCTACCTGTCGACCGACTTCAAATCCTGGGACGTCATGCATCTTTCACATGTATCGGACGATGCGACCCTGCTTTCGTACATCCGGGCGGAATATCCGGAACCCGATATTCAGAACGTTTCCCAGGCGCCCTATATACCGATCCGCGAGGCATTCGACGGCAGTTACGAAAAATACATGATGTCGCTGAGCCGGAACAAGAGGCATGATCTGCGGAGAAGAAACAGGAAGTTGATCATGGACGGGGTCCTGTACGATGCGGATGATCCAAGAAGAAACGCTGACTGCATCAGGACACTCTTTTCTTTGCATAAGCAGCGAGCGGACAGCAAGAGGATCGAGACAACGTTTTCAGGAGAGGCCATGCAGGCATTTCACGTAGAAATCGCGGGTATTTTTCACAGCAATGGTTGGCTGACGCTGCGGGTGATGAGGCTGGGTGATAGAGTCCTGGCCTCACTCTATTGCTTTACCTTTGCAGGCAGAGTGTTCGCCTACCAGATGGGAATCGACCCAGCATGGGAAACCAGGGGAATCGGTTCGGCAATAATCTTTAATATGGTAGAAGAGGCATTCCAGCGCAACTGCACAGAATTCGACTTCCTGCGAGGAGGCGAAGAGTACAAGGGCAGCTGGACAGCGCATTCCCGGTCCCAGTACACAATCAACATCTACAACAATTCCGTAATGGGGCAGATGATCAGTGAAACGGGCAAAGTGCGTGCGCTGGCCAAGCGATGGATTAAAGGCTGATGTTCGCATGATCCAAGGCTGACGATAGGAACCGAGGAGGAAAGAGCAGGCGATGCCAGGCAGGCATATACGAAGCATGGACGAACTGGAACGGACAAGGGAGCAATGGCATGATGTATATGAGGCCAGCGCGATGAAATCGCCCGTTTTGACCTATGAATACGTGAAGCTATGGTACGAGTGTTTTTCCTCGTCGGAGGACATCCGGGTATTCAAGGTTATGGAGGGGGACAAGGCCATAGGGTTTCTTCCCCTGGTCGTCAGGACCAGGGGAGGACTTCGTGCATTGACGAACCAGACAAATGACCACTGCTTCTACGGGGAAGCGCTGGTCCGACGTGGTTACGAGGAAGCTTTCAGGAAAAAGCTGCTGGATGAGATCCTGGACGAAAGCGGGTGGGACGTCCTGCATCACATCTTCGGCTACTCCTTCTCCGCGGTGTATCCATTGCTTCCGGAATCGTTGCTGGATCATGGGAAGCGTCGCTGGAAAATGAACGTACAGCCGACCTATACTGTTCTGCTGGACAAGACCTGTGACGAGTATTTTCAGAGGGATCTGTCATCGAGCATGCGGAAGAGCCTCAAGCTGTCGAAAAACCGGCTGAAGAAAGCCGGACCGCACAGGTTTCTACACTTTGAAAGGGATGAAGCGGTTGAAAAATGGCAGGACTTCCTGCGAATCGAAGACAGCGGGTGGAAAGGAAGGAACGGGACGTCCATCCTGAAGACCACACCGGAATACAGAAGATATTACGACGGATTGATTCGTATCCTGTCCATGTCGCGCGATCTTCATCTTTATTTCCTGGAGCTGGATCAGAAATACATCGCCGCCGCGGTCGGCTACACGGCCGGTGATGTCTTCCAGTATCTAAAAATCGGATATGATGAGGCGTATCACGCCCTGTCTCCGTCGAACATGCTTTTCATGCACCTCATGGAGGATATCCAGGAGCACCACGTGGAAATCAGGCGGATTCACTTTTTCCCCTACGACGACACTGGATACAAGAAGCGATTTTCTAATGAAGAGCATCAATTCGCAGAGATCATTATTTACAACAACACGCTCAGGGGCCAAGCCTTATGGATGGCAGACAAACTCAAAGAAAGAATTAAAAGGCATTCGAGATTGGCGGTTTCTTTAAAAAAGGCGATACATGTGTAGGCACATATTTCTCGATTCCGCTTGCATGTTTCGCGTACGAACGGATCGTCACAAGGTGAATATGGGGGATATTGGAATAGCCGGAAGGCTGCGACTCCCTTGATGCAGTTAACGAATCACTGTCGACGATAATAGAGAACATGTACGCAAGAACCAACTACCTTCTGCTCTGCTGCGATCGATTCATCGGATACTCGGGAGGACGCGCATCATGGCACGTGGAGGTTTTGCATGAACCCGCACCGATTCTCGATACGATATCCGTAGTCGACCGAGCCGCAATCGATCGACGTTTCAAAAACGGCGATCAGTGTTTCCTTGTGCATAATGGACTGAAGTGTCTAGGTTGCGTTTGGGGACATACTGGAGATTGTTATATCCTTGGAGCGGCCGAGAGGTTGTCTCTCGATCCTCAAAGCGTCTATCTGTACGGCGTATTCACGATAGAGGAGATGAGAAGGAAGGGCATCTACGATGCCATACAGGCGGTATTCTTCCGATATTACATGGAGAGGAACGTGACGAGAGCCTATACCATGATCGAGAAGGACAACATCATCATGAAGGAGGCCTTCTTGAAGGCCGGATTCAAGATCAAATCCCACATCCACTATGTGCGGTATCACAAGAGGGGAATCCGCTACGTGCACGATTATGAGTCAGGGAAGATGGCGGTGCAGTATATCACCCGTGAACCCAGGGATTGCGCGATCATCTAAATGTTAAAACACTACCTGATCTACCTGGCCGGCATCATTCTGGTCAACGGCGCGGGCTTTTTGCTGATCCCGGTATACGCCAAGCATTTCGTGCCGTCGGAATACGGCGTACTGGAAATCATCTATAACTGCATCGATGTGTTCAACATCATCTTTTCCGCCGGTCTAGGTATCGCAAGCCTGAGCATCTACAGCAAGGAGACGGAAGAGTCAAAAAAGCGGAAAGCCATTTCAACGGCTGTGATTACATCCCTGTGCATCGCGTCCTTGGGCTCTGTCGCGTTTTTATCCGTCAGCGACGTATTCAATGATTATTTTTTCGGCTCGAAGGACAACCTGATCCTGTTCCGGATCGCCGGATTCCTGATGCTCACCCAGATCATCTGTGCCGTGCCCATGGCGTTTCTTCAGGCCCGCATGGCATCCAAGACGTACATCACGGTCTCTTCGCTTCAATCTCTCTTCATCATCTCGATGAACATAGTCGCCGTAGTCTTCCTGGGCTGGCGCGTCCAGGGTGTCCTGGTAGCGACTCTCGCCGGTAATGCGGTCTTTGCGCTCGGGTTGAACGCCTGGACGATCAGGACGGTGGGATGGTCGTTCGACAGATCCTTCTTCAAGAGACTATTGCGTTTCGGTCTGCCGTTCATCCCCGGCGGCCTTTGCCTCTTTGCGCTGAACAGCGCGGACCGCTTGTTCCTGCAGAAGTTCGTCGACTCGTCCTCGGTGGGTATCTACCTGCTCGGCTACAAGCTGGGCACTGTGGCGGGCATTTTTGTCCTCGGGCCTTTTCAGCGAGTCTGGGGCCCGTTCATGTTCGAAGTGGGCAGACGTCCGGATAGCAGGGAAGCCATCGGCAAGTACTTTATATATCTGCTCATCGCTTACTGCACGGCTGCGCTGGCCGTCTCGTTTTTCTCCGCAGAAATCATACGGCTCATATCGGCGCCGAGCTACTGGGAAGCCCGCTACGTCGTTCCCTATGTGCTGTTTGCCTACCTGTGCTGGAGCGCCGCGGCATTTTTCGACAGCGGATTCTACATCACGGAAAGGACTTATTACAAGCCATTCATCATGGGAAGCGCCGCCGTCGTGATATGCGCTCTGTACTGGTACCTCATCCCGGCCTACGGCTTCATGGGCGCGGCATACTCGGCCGCCGCTGGCTTCCTTGTGTTCAGCATCCTCACCTATGTAGTGTCGCAGCGAATGTACCCCGTGAACTACCCATACGGCAAGGCAGCATTCACCATCGGGTCTGCAGTCATGCTCTACTTTCTTGTAGATACCTTTCTCGAAAAGACCTCGTGGTTGACGTTCAGCATGAAAGCGGTCATGCTCGCGTCGTATCCAGCCGTCCTGGTCGCGCTGGGAGTCATAGACCGCGAAGACGTCCGGTCGATCTTAAACAGAGCGTATTCGCTGCTGCGACAGGCAAAACAGGTACTTGAAAACGCGGCGTGAGGAGCAATCGAAGGACGTGACACACTTCAGCGCGATACGACGTCGGATTGTAGAACCGGCCTGGGCAGCCTGGAGTGCTAGCCCACTGCTGAAATACTGGCACGATCTCGAGCGCACGCAACACCTGTCGCCGGATGAAATCCATCAACGCCAAATGAGCAAACTGGCCGGCATCGTCAGGTATGCCTACGAGAACAATGCGTATTACAGGCAGCGCTTCGATGAAGTCCAGATCGACCCTCGTGGCCTGCGGTATCCAGACGACATCGACCGGATTCCTTTGCTCACAAAGACGGACATCAGACAGCATCGTGACCTGCTCATCTCGAATGGATATGAGAAGCGCGGATTGATGGAGGCGAGGACCGGGGGGTCTACAGGAAAATCCGTCTATGTTTACTTCACGGAAGATTGCAGCGAGTGGAGGAATGCTTGTGCCAGGCGTCATGATAGGTGGTCCGGATGGGAAGTCGGCGAACCGAAGGCCTATGTATGGGGAAATCCCAAATACCCGACGGGACTGAAAAATCGCCTGAAGACCTTTCTGTTGTCACCTGTTCTGTACCTGGACACGATGGCCATCACGAAAGACAGTGTGCGCAAGTTTGCCCGGGACTGGAGAAAGGTAGGGCCTACGCTGCTCTTCGGACACGCACACTCGCTGTACGTCCTGGCAAAGGCGGTGATGGAGCACGGCATCGACGAGATCAAGCCCAGGGCAATCATCTCGTCATCCATGACACTGCTCCCTCATGAGAGGATCCTGATCGAAAGAGCGTTCGGCCTCAAGGTGTTCGACCGGTACGGGTGCGAGGAGGTCGGCCTGATCGCAAGCGAGTGCGAGGTGCACGAGGGATTGCACATCAACGCGGACAACCTGTACGTGGAATACTTGAACGCGGACGGGCGCCGCAGCACATCCGGGCAGTACGGCAAGCTTATCGTCACCGATCTGACAAACAGGGCGATGCCCTTCATCCGTTACCAGATTGAAGACATGGCAGTCCCGCATGACGGGGCGTGTGCCTGTGGGCGTACATTGCCCTTGATGAAAGAAGTATCGGGGCGTATTGCCGATTTTCTGGTCCGGAGAGACGGAGCCAGGGTCGCAGGCATCTCGCTGATTGAAAACACGCTTACGAGATACCCCGGCATCGAGCAGATGCAGATTGTGCAGCATGATTTGGACCGCATGACCCTGAACATCGTGAGGGACGGAAGTTTCGGGGAGGACGGCGTCAGGTGCCTTGAGGCCTCCATGTGCGATATGTTCGGATCAAAGCTCGACATTACCTTCAGCTTCGTAAAGGAAATCCTGCCGGAACCGAACGGCAAATACCGCTTTTCCATCTGTCGGATCCGTGAAAGCTGAATTGCCGGCGAACGGTCTGATCCAACGGACGATCTGATTATGGCGTTTGTGTTTTATCTCCTGTACGTGACGAGCTATTTCCTCCATCTCGGGATGAGGCTTCCCGCACTGGGAAGCATCCGTATCGATCTGATCCTGGTCGTCCTCACGACGGCAAGCCTCGTCCTTCTGAAAGAGAAGGATGGGCAGTTTCGCCTCGACCGATCCGGCGTCATTTTACTGGGCCTCCTGTCGTACGTCGTCGCCTCGCTGCCATTCGTTCAATGGCCGGGCTCCGTCATGCGATTCGGACTCGAGAATTACTTCAAGGTCATCGTCTTCTATTTCTTCACTGTGATGACCGTTACGAGTGAGCCGCGGCTGAAAACGTTTATCGTGGTCTTTGTCGCCTGCCAGGCCTTCCGGGTGCTCGAACCGATGTACCTGCACTGGACGACGGGCTACTGGGGGGACAACACGTTCATGGGCGAAGGGGAAATGATGGACCGCCTCGCCGGCTCGCCCTACGACGTGATCAATCCCAATGGCCTGGCCTACGTGGCCGTCACAGTCGTTGCCTACCTGTATCCTCTCTGTCCGCTCTTGCCAGGTGCGTTGAAGGTTGTAGGGTATACGACACTTCCCGCAATAGTCTATGCTCTTGTGCTGACGGGTTCACGATCGGGAATGCTCGGTTTGATCGGCGTGGCTGCTGCGATTATCTTGACATCTCGCAAAAGGGCCCTTCTGCTCGCAGCGGCGGGCATCGCCGCGCTGGTAACGTTCCAGAATCTTGGTGAATTGCAGCAGGAAAGATATCTGTCAATCTATCGTGATGATGTGAGAGGCGCCTCAACCGCTCAGGGGAGAATCGACGGCCTGGTCAAGGATTTCGAGGTCGTTATGAACAGCCCCATATTCGGGCATGGGCTGGGCACATCGCTGGAAGCGAATTACAATATCGGACAATCCGTATTCCGGTCGCACAACCTTGTCATGGAGGTCTTGCAGGAAATAGGCCTCGTAGGCTTTATCATTTTTGTCTATTATATTGCATCAGTAATCCGAAACTACGTATATGCGTTTAAAGAGATCATTCAAACGGGCAATAATCAACTCCTATACATGGCAAAAGCAGTTGGTGCATGGCTGACATTGCTATTGATTTTCATCATCTTCAGTTATGGACTGTCCTCTTATTCGTGGTATCTTTTCGGTGGATTGTCCGTCGTTCTAATGAGACTATCCAAAGATCATGTAAACACCCGAAGGATCACCGCAACCCTGTGATGAAGAATGACAAAATAAATATGCTTACTGTCATCCGACACCCGGTCGGAGGAATCCGAACCTATCTGAAATACACCTATAAATATCTCGATCCCGGTAAATACCGGATCACTGTCCTGACTGTCCGGAATCCGGAAGGCAGTCAAATCCGGACTGACCTTGGAAATTTCGACATCCGGATGGTCGAAGTTGATAATCAGCAGGCAGAGATGCGCCTGGTTCTCGCGATGGTCAAGCTGCTTTCGACAAATACGTATGACCTCATCCACTCTCAGGGTTTCACTGCCGGTGCACTCGCGGCATTGGGTAACTCGTGTTTTGGAGTTCCCCACGTCCTCACGTCCCACGACGTGTTGCGCGAGGACCAGTTCGGTAAGACCGTCTTCGGACAACTCAAGAGACGCCTGTTCGGCCAGTTGCTTGGCCGTGCCGATGTCATTCAGTCTGTCAGCCACGATGCCGAGGCGAACCTGCTGGAATATTATCCGGAACTTTCGGGCGGAAAGCCGATGCTGCGCGTCATCCTGAACGGCATCGACGTCGATGCGTTCACCATGAGAGCGGGCCAGAACGGCAACGGGGGGCTACGACGGGATCTCGGGATCCCAGAAGAGACTGCTCTTTTCGGCTTTCTCGGGCGGTTTATGCCGCAGAAGGGCTTCGAGTATCTCGTGGACGCAGTGGATATGGTATCGAAGGACGACAAATACGGGAATCGCGTGAAAATCCTGGCGGTCAACGACGGGGCCTATGTCAGGGAGTACAAAGCCCTCATCGATTCGAAAAACCTCACAAGCTACTTCCTGTTCCATGGCTTTGTCCCCGATGTGCGAAGGATTCTGAGGGTCATTGATGCCTTGGTGATGCCTTCGCTGTGGGAGGCATATGGATTGATTGCGGCAGAGGCGTTATTAGTTGGTTGTCCGGTCATTGCCTCAGACTGCATCGGGCTCCGGGAAGTCACCCGGGACACGCCGGCCCTGACGGTAAGGTTGAAGGACGCAAAGAGCCTGGCCGATGCCATGAGACGATACATGGACAACACAGAAATGATCAGGCGGGAAACGGAAATGTATCTGCCAACGGCCATGGAGCGTTACGATTCGAGAAAGACGGCGGCTCAGCTAGATGCCCTGTTCGATGAGACGATGCAGGGAACAGGCCGGCGATGACCCGGTTGCCGTCGCGCAGGATCATATCCAAGATCGTGTCAGGCTTATCGCATTGAACGTCGCAATCTCGATACTGACCTTCAATAGGGTTTCCGTGCTCCGGGAGCTTCTCGACTCCCTGACGGCATTGAATCGTACGGTCCGGGAGGTGATCGTCGTCGACAACTGTTCCGAAGACGGTACACAGGAGATGGTCAGATCGCACAGTGTCCGTCCGACCTATGTTCGCCTGGACCGCAATATCGGTGCGGCTGCCAGAAACCACGGCCTGAAGATGACGACGGCGGATATCGTCGTGACGCTGGATGACGATATCATGGGTCTGGATGACGGCGCCATCGAGAGGCTGATCAGGCTTTTCGAAAGCAATCCCTGCCTGGGGGCGGTCAATTTCCAGATTCGGGATTATTTCACAGGCGAGCGTTGCAACTGGGTCCATCACAAAATGGAAGAGATTTACGCGGAAAGGGAGTTCCTGACCTACGAAATCACGGAGGGCGCCGTTGCGTTTCGCAGAGCGGCGATCGAGAAGGCGGGATACTACGCAGACGATTTTTTCCTGAGCCACGAAGGGCCGGATCTCGCATACCGGATCATGGACCAGGGCTACGAGATCTATTATTGCGGGAATGTGACAGTGCGTCACCGGCATGAGAATACGGGTAGAAAGGCATGGTATAATTACTATTACGACACGCGAAACCTGTTCTGGCTCGCGGCAAGGAATCTGCCCGTGCCCCATGCGCTCCGCTATGTGTCGCGCGGCGCCATTGCCATGCTGATCTACTCGCTGCGCGACCGTTTTTTCCTTTATTGGCTGAGGGGTGTCCGTGACGGACTTGCCGGCATGGCCAATGCGGCCAAAAAGCGACGGGTACTGCGCCCTGAAACTATGAGGGCCATGGCGAAAATCAACGAAGACAGGCCAGACATTATTTACTATTTGAGAAAGCGACTATTTCAGAAGAGCGCAAGGCTATGACACAGTGACAATTTGTGGTGAAGGTAAAACCCTTCATGCCTATTTTCGCATTGATAGGAGTTTGTGAGAAGCCTTCTGCTCAAATTGTATGCAAAACCCTACATTTGTGCGGCCCTTCTCACTCCCTTAAGAGGGACGCAATTTGAATATGTTATTAATAATCGGGAAGTTATAAGTCATTTTGATGCGTGGTACGTTCATTGCTATCCAAGTTCCGCGTGGTATCGACACCGACTGCTTAAAGTATTCTCTGATTTCACCGATAAGGAGTGAAACGAGTCAGCGGATTTTCACGATGCCATCGTGCTCCCTTTGCGTAGAGCCTCAGGAGTCGATTACCAAACGGTATGCAGAGCGTCGAGTCGCCCGTGATATGCAGAAATGCAAGATAATCACGTGAAATGCCAAGGTCTTGAAAAGCTGTCATGTAAAAAGGGTAGATAAATGAACGCACCAATTAGGGCAATCCGCAATCATTTCGATTATTTTGCTTTACTCATTGCTGTCGTGTGCTTCTTGTGTTCTCCGGTAGGCGCGCTGGCAGCCCCGGCAATTACCGGTGTCGGAGGCACCGTTGGGAACGGGGAGTCGATCACTATCACGGGCACCGGTTTCGGCGCGACGGGACCCACGGTCGTCGTCTTCGACGACTTCGAGAAGGGGTCGAACGGTGCCACGCTTTCCAGCATTCAAAGGGCTGCCCAGGTCGGGTTCTGGGATAACCTGTCGTCAACCATGGGCCCGCTGTACCCAACCTATTCCAATACCTATGCACGAAGCGGCAGCTTAAGCATGAAGTCGGACTGGTCCGACAACAGTGCGTGGGAAGGCGGAAGGCTTATTCAGGCGAGTCTGGGTGGGGCGACGCAGGTTTACGCCTCCTGGTGGATGTACCTGCCGACGAACAGGAACGTGCCCGGCACGTCCATGGGCTTACCGAACTGGAAAATATTCTGGATCTACGCGAACCCCTGGCCTGCCAGCGATTATGTTTGCACGTTTCTCGACAATGTCAATTCCGGGTACCTGTCCTGCGGCGTCTGCGACGACCAGAATGCGCCCCTGAGAGCCGATTTCGGGCCCGTCGCGGACACGTTAACCACGGCCACCTCCTTCGCGAAGGGCACATGGATGAGGTACGAGGTATACCTCGTCGGGTCTTCTTCGAGCGGTATCATCAACTGGTGGGAGACTAGCGCCACACGCGCACGGATTCAGCGAGCGAACAAGACGGGCGTAAATACGATGCACTCGGGGGAGCCTTGGGTCTATTTCCATCTTCCAGGTTACGGGAGGGGTGACACAGGGAGCCAGACCTATTACGATGACATATACATCGCGAAGGGGCCCGGTGCATTGGCACGCGTTGAGATCGGGAACAATTCGACGTATTCGAACTGCACCAACCTTGCCGTCGTTACACCCACCTCGTGGAGCAGCAACTCGATCACGGCGACGGTAAGGCAAGGCGGGTTTGCATCGGGCTCCTCGGCGTATCTGTTCGTCATCGATTCAACCGGGGCGGCGTCGCCGGGTTACCCTGTAACACTCGGAAGCGGCGGGCCCGCACCGGCGCCTGCCAGTGTGGCCGCTCCAACGGGATTACGGGTTGTTCCGAACTGATGCTCTACACTGACTGATCCATCGGGATATCGGCGTTGCGGACAGTGCAGCGCCGATATCCCGAAAATTTCTTTTATCCTGCAACTCATTTTCCCCCCGTAAGCACTCGTTTCACATGATTTCCCGTACGTCTTTGCGGCCGACGGGTGTGCTTTGACCAGTCTCTTCAATGCGTGATGCCCCGTGGACGCTGTTCGCCAAGGACAGACGTGTCAAAAACACTGCATCAGAAGCGGAAAGGTGCCCTTGAACATGTATCGGAACATCGTGCACGTCATTGCAGCCATCATATTCATCTTGTCGTTGCCTTGGGAATTGCAGGCTGAACCGCGCATTCAAGGCGTCACGGGTGTCGTATCTGAGGGGGCGCGAATAAGCATTTCCGGATCCGGTTTTGGGCCTGAAGGCCCGATGATCCTCCTTTTCGATGATTTCGAGAAGGGACGTAACGGGGCGCAGATTTCCACGGCGCCGGGAACGGCAGCCGTGGGCAACTGGGATTACACGCAGCTGACGGTCAGATATTCGTCGTCTTTCTCGCACAGCGGGCGCAATTCGTTGCATTCGGACTGGGGTTCCGATGGCGCGGCGGAAGGGAACAGGCTGGCCGGGAAAAAACTCGGTGCTGCAACGGAACTGTTTTTCAGCTGGTGGCAATTCGTACCGGTGGGAGCGCACGTTCCCGGGGGCGGGGGACCTCACGGTCCGAACTGGAAGTTTTTCTGGCTCTTCGGGCCCCGATTTCCCCAGAGCGATTATGCCTGCGTACTGATCACGGACACGCTTCCGCCAGGCTATGCGGATTATGTTGGCTTCGGACTGAAAAATGACAGCAAACCTCCAGCACGCTATGCCCTGGGGTGGATTTACCCCGTCGAGTTCAGGAAGGGCGAATGGAAGAGGTTTGATCAATACTTTAAGTGGGGCACCTCGAATAACGGGCACTTTGGCCTGTGGGAGCTGAAGAGTAGCGGCTATCATCAATGGGCGGATGCCAGGAATGTCACGACCGGCCACGAGGGGGAGATCTGGGAGCACCTGAATTTCCCAGGCTACGGGCGGGGCGATGCTAACAATGCCCACACGTATTACGATGACATCTATATTGCCAGAGGGCCGGGAGCCAGGGCGCGTGTGGAGATAGGCAATAAGTCAAACTATTCGAAATGCACAAATCTGGCAATCCTAACCCCGACAAGCTGGACCGATACACAGATTACTGCGACGGTGCGCCAGGGCGCTTTCATGCCTGGAAGCAAGGCCTATTTGTTTGTCATCGACGCGAAGGGGGCAATCTCTTCGGGTTATCCGGTTACGCTTGTGGGGTCGGCAGGCCTTACCGGCTCCGGGCGATACTAGGCCTGTTCAGTCCTCCAACTTGCATCTCTCGGCTTCCCGGGACAAATCACATGCGCGTGCACGGTATGTCATGCTAGAGCAGGATGAGATTCGCCTGTACCGCCTCATTTCAAAGTCACCCGTCGGGTATGTCTTTCATTCTCTAAGAACGAGCAGGACTCCCCGCATGGTGCTCGTGTATCACGGCGTCTCACCGCATCATCCTTCGTGTGTCGATCCGGTCCTGTTCCGAGAGCATATCGAATATCTGAGTAAGCGCTGCCGGCTCATGTCTCTCGAAGGAATACTAGAGCTAGAGCAATGCGAACATGCAAATCGACCGGCCGTCGCCATCACATTCGACGATGCATACGAGGACCTGTTGGAGAACGCATTGCCCGTCCTTTCCGAGCATCAAGTGCCTGCCGTCATCTATACCCCTACAGGATATCTCGGGAAAAACAATGATTGGGATTACGGTTCGGCACAGCCCTTGATGCCGATTATGACTGCTGCTGACGTGCAGTGCGCCCGCAGTAGGGGTTTCGAGATTGGCAGCCATACTCGGTCGCATGTCCGGTTGCGGGGGCTGGATGCCGTGACGCTGCAGCGCGAGATCGGCGACTCGAAAAAAATGCTCGAGGATTTGCTGGGAGAGCAAGTCAGGACATTTGCCTATCCCCACGGCGGCAGGAATGATTTCGACGGAAGAGCCGTGGATGCAGTGAGAGAGGCAGGTTATCGGTCGGCCGTGACGACATTTTTCGGCAGGCATAACGATCCTTCTCACCGGTATGAAGTCAGACGGATCATTATCTGGCCCGGGGATACGACGCATGAGCTACAGAAGAAGATCGATGGGCATTACGACTGGCTGACCTTCAAGGAGATCGCAGTTTACAAAGTACGAGCCGTCACAGGAAGGACGCTGACTTGATGACGGTCCTGCACATGATCGACAGCGAAGGGATGTACGGCGCTGAATATGTCCTGTTTAACCTGCTTCCTTGTCTGCGGAACATCGGCATCGACGCGATACTTGCATGCTTAAGCCCGACCGTTTCGGCGGGGGCTGATCTGGGACGGGCGCTGGTGACAAAGGGCGTGCCTGTGGTCTATCTGGACGAGAGAGAAAAGATCAGCCCAAAAGGTCTTTTGTCCATCTACAGGACGTTGCGATCAAACCGCGTAGACATTCTGCACGTGCATGGGTACAAGGCTACGATACTCGGCGGACTGGTGGCGAGAATTGCAGGGGTGCCTATCATCTCGACCTATCATGCGGAGGCCGGCAGATACCCGGAACTGTCAACGTACGTGAAAATCGAGACCCCTTTTCTAAAAGTGACGAGCCGGGTGATCGCCGTTTCCCAGACCATCAAGGATGAATTGATTCGACGTGGAATTCCCGAGAAAAAGATTACCGTCATCCACAATGGCATCGGGGATCCGATCCGGCGTTTGATGAGCGATTTCAGCCCTGATGTCGAGTCTGAGACACCTTTGAGAATCCTGTGCATCGGCAGGCTGATACCCGTGAAGCGTTTCGACTTGGCGATTAGGGCAATCTCCGTATTGCGGAGAGAATTCCCGGATGTGCATCTGACGATCGCGGGAACAGGCCCGTTGCATGCCGAACTGCATTCTTTGGTGAAGGATTTAGACCTAGGGGCTTCTGTCAGCCTTCCCGGGTACGTCTCCGACACGGGAGAGTTGTTCCGAAAGTCTGATATTTTCGTGCTGCCCTCTGAAACTGAGGGCTCGCCCATTACGCTGATCGAAGCCATGGCATACGCAAAGCCGATCGTTGCGTCCGCGGTTGGAGCGATTCCGGAGATGGTATTCGAAAATGCCGGTTCGCAGTTGATCACCCCCTGTAACCTGGAGCAACTCGTCCATGCGCTGAGGCGATTCATGTCGGATCCCGTGTACCGCCGCGCATCGGGAAGGCTTGCGCGAAAGCGGTTCGAAAGCAGCTTTTCGGCGGAAAAGATGGCGGCACGGTATAGCGAGCAATATGAAGCGTGCCTGCGAGGGGCCCGGTAAATGACTGACGAGATTGTCATCGAGGCCTACGAGAAAAAAGACCGGGAAGAGTGCATCCGGCTGCTAGCCGCAACGTTCCCCGGCACAAGCGATGAAGAGACCTTCAAGTGGCGATTCGAATCAGAAGGCAGGCTCTATCCGATCATTCTTTGCGCAAAGCACCACGGGGAAATTGTGTCATTCAATTCATGGATTCCCTGGGAGTTTGCGTACGGCAAGAAGACATACCTGGGCTATCAATCAGGCGAAAGCGCAACACACGCGGCATATCGCGGGAAGGGAATATTCAAGAAAGTCGTTCGTCACGCCGATCAGGTCGCGCACCAGAGAGGCATCGATTTCTTTTTCGGTTTCCCGAATTCCTTAAGCTACCACTCATTTATCAAATCGGGCTACCGCCCGGTCGAGACATATCGCTATGCGCTGCGACTTCCACGTCCCTTCGGAAAAAGAAAACATGCCGGCATGGGCGGACTCGCACGGCAGTGGCATTTCGAGGACGCTATGCTCATGCAGGATGACAGAATAACCCCGATGGTGACACGATTATACGGTAAATGGCGATATGACAACAACCCGAAGGGCTATGAAGTGCATGTGTATGAGGAGGATGGGAGTCATGCAGTCTTTGTTTTGCTGCGGTGCATCAGGAAAGGAATACCGGAAGCACTCCTACTCGACTGCCAGCTGACCAATTACAATGATCTATTTGTCGAGCATGCCTTCCGACACATCGATACGGCGTTCTCCCGACGTGTCTGCTATATCAGGACTTTTTTCAGCGGAAACACGGACCGAGGGAGAGCCCTGCGGAAGTACTTTCCGATCTGTGTAAAGGGTAAATATCAGATATTGATCGTAAAAAATATCTCTGACAGCCTGGATTCGAATATCATCTACAATACGAATAACTGGGATCTCATGCCTCATTGCGTGGACTGGTTGTGATATGTTACAAAGATACGCACCTAGCACCGCCCCCGATGGAGTATCGATAGTTGCCTTGATCGTAAAGACTTCCGGATTGCATCTATCTTACCGTTTCGGTTAAAATGTGCAAACATGATGTGTCGCCGGTTGAGCTCGGAGGGCGCATGGTAGTGCAAAGATTTTTGAATCGGAACTTGGTCTGGAAGTCATTGTGTACCTTTTTGATTTTGAATGCCACCGGTTGCGGTGGGGGCGGTAGTGACAGCAGTTCAGCACTGAGCAGTACACCGACCATTTGTACGGTTTCTGGCGTCCCATCCGTCAGCCAGGTTACGGGAGCGTTGTCGAACGGTCAGACGGTCACCATTACAGGGTCCGGGTTCGGAAACTGCGGCCCCACGGTCGTACTATTCGACGATTTCGAAAAAGGAACGAACGGAAATCCAATTTCGACGGCCTCTGGTTCGGCGCAAGTAGGCCATTGGACCGCAGTGGAGGATATTCCTCACAATCCAAGGTATTCAACGGCATACCGTCATAGTGGAAGCAATTGTTTTCTTGCTGACCAGTCTACGGGTGATGGTGGTCATTGGGCGGTTGTGAATTTCCCCGGTACCTATTTTGTATACGCATCATACTGGGTGTTTCTCCCTTCAGATCGAGAGGTTCCAGGAACCGGAGAGTCTCTCGGACCGAATTGGAAGCTTGCTGATATCACCGGTGGAAATTATCTCGCCGGGGAGTATGCAAGCAACTGGACGGCGGGTGTTGTTCTTGGCGATCTTTCCCTAGCACCGGGTACTTTTCAATTGCCAAACCCGTGGCACGACGCTGCCGGATTGACTGAGCTTGGATATGGAAGCACCTCTTGGACAAAAGGACGGTGGCACAGATTCGAAAACTTCTACGCCGGTGGCTGGTCAGGCAACGGCATTGTCCAGATGTGGGAAACCAACGCATCAAACGCAAGAACAACAGTATGTAACGAACTAAATCTGAATACGCTCCATCCAGGCGACGCTTGGTCATGGTTCCGCTTGCATGCATATGCTCGTCAGGATGCAAGCGGCCAGTGTTATTATGACGATATATACGTGGCAACGGGTCCTGGAGCGAGGGCCAGAGTCGAAATCGGCAACGCACCGAATTACGAGGACTGCACGAATCTTGCTATTTTTACGCCAACTGTCTGGAATGAAACCGCAATCAACGCGCAGGTCAGATCAGGTTCATTCTTGGCAGGCCAAAATGCATTTCTATTCGTCATCAATGCGTCTGGGACAGCGTCTGCCGGCTATCCCTTGACGATGGATTGATGCAATTCTTCAAACCAGCCTGTAATATTTTGCCTGTCATTACACCCTTTCCCCCATATTATTCGTTAATGCTCTCGATTCATAGGGAAGGTGCCTCCGAAGTTCGTGCTTTGCATCCTTGCTGAGAAAGCATAGCCCTCAGCCGATTAAAAGAAAATAAACCATTCAGGACAACGGACGATGTGAATCGAAAAACGGACTGCTCCTTTTTTCACCAGCATGCAGTTGCCGTCGTAAAAGGTCTAGGGAGGCCAATACGAGCAGTAACGGTTCGTAATTGGAGATGTAGTTGCGATAACAAGGCGTACAGGAAGAGAAACAATAGAGCTATGCGTATTCTGGTCACTGGCGCAGCAGGATTCATCGGCTTTCATCTGGCGAAGAGGCTTCTGGGGGATGGACATGAGGTTATCGGGGTGGATAACCTGAATGACTACTATGATGTCCAGCTCAAACAGGACCGTTTGGCCAGTCTGAAAAGAAACCTCTCGTTCCGATTCTCCTTGACCGATCTCGCAGATCGAAGGGGAATTGCGGAACTATTTAATAAGGAAAAGCCGGAAATTGTAGTGAATCTGGCCGCCCAGGCCGGTGTGCGCTATTCCCTGGAGAATCCCCACGCCTACGTCGACAGCAACCTCACCGGCTTTACGAACATACTGGAAGGCTGCAGGCACAATGCGGTAAAGCATCTTGTCTATGCATCGTCGAGTTCCGTCTACGGCGCAAACACGGCAATGCCCTTTTCCGTGCATCACAACG
>Ga0255342_1002584_pt1 | contig 22154 bp, 21 predicted proteins | sample wastewater_treat_3_FD_192416 | JGI IMG/M metagenome (GOLD analysis project Ga0255342, IMG submission 192416) | Wastewater microbial communities from Lulu Island WWTP, Vancouver, Canada - plant14 | ecosystem: Engineered > WWTP > Wastewater > Unclassified | place: Canada: Vancouver, British...
GAATCGAAAACCCGTTCCTTTATGAAAACGCTCATTAAAAGACCGGCGCAGGTTCGCAATTACTTCAAGCATCCGAAAGTTGCCTATGCCGCCTGATATTAACATCTTTAATTGCCGGAGTAATAATGAAGTAGATTAGTTTTGCCGGGCGTTGTGACGGGTGTGAAAAAAATCATCATTTTGTTGACAAGAGGCGCCGGATACTGTTTAATAGCAACCCGTATGTAAAAAGAAGTCCGCCCGGCACCGTCTGCAGTCAATGATGCCGGCGAATCACTGATTAAAACTAACTGACAATGATTTTGAGCCTGCCGGCTTAAATCGTCATATAAAAACATACGGGATTATCATGCTTCCAAAGATCAATCGGTCCGCATTGAGCATCTTGATTTGCCTGGCGATGCTCGTTTTCCTGCCTGTCAATGCGCCGGCGCGGCAGCCGGCAAAATCATCTGTCCACAAGGCGAAGAATAACATTCATAACGGCAGTGTTCCCGGGGGAGTGGTTATCCGCTCCGCCGCGGCGCTGGTTGAGGATCAGCGCACGGGGGAACTCCTTTTGCAGAAAAAAGCGCATGCCGTCGTTCCCATCGCCTCGATAACCAAGTTGATGACCGCCATGGTCGTTTTGGATTCAGGAAGCGATTTGAATGAACTCATCACAATCGAAGCGACTGATATCGACACTTTCCGCCACAGCTATTCCCGCCTGCCGGTGGGGGCGCAGCTCACGCGCGGCGATCTTCTTTTAATTTCACTGATGGCCTCCGACAACCGCAGCGCCCATGCGCTGGGACGTGTTTATCCGGGCGGTGTAGCGGCCTGTGTGGCAGCGATGAATGACAAGGCCAGATCGCTGGGGCTTTTTAAGACGCGCTTTGTGGATACGACCGGTTTGTTCAGCGGCAATGTCTCATCCGCGCGGGATCTTGCGCGTCTGGTGGGAGCAGCTTACAGCTACCCTTTAATAAGGGAATTTTCCACCTGTCGCGAAGCGGTGATTGATTCGGGGGCGCGCGTTTTGGAATTTCGCAACACCAACAGACTGCTTTCAAATCCGGACTGGGAAATAGGCCTTTCCAAAACAGGCTATATCGACGAGTCCGGCCGTTGCCTGGTGATGCAGGTCCGCCTTGCAGAGCGCTCTTTGTTTATCGTCCTGCTCGATTCTCAGGGAAAACTGACCCGCATCGGAGATGCCAACCGTATTAAAAAATGGCTGGAGGACTCGGGTACGGATTTAAGGACATCCCGAAGTTCATCCCGCACGGAACCGGCCGGGTAAAGAACCCCCCGTCTTCCGCCGTACATGGCCCCTGCCTTCTTCATTGACTGCCGGTTATAAATTTGCTACAAGACTGCAGATTGAAAAGTCCCGGTAAAGACTTGTAAAGCCGGAAACGGGTTTTAAATGATCGATCTGCATACACACTCACTTTTCAGCGACGGAGCGCTGATCCCCTCCGAGTCCGCGCAGCGTGCCTGGGCTGCAGGCTATAAGACAATAGCTATTACGGATCACTCAGACTGTTCCAATCTCGATTTCATTTTGCCGCGGATTATCAAGGCTTGCGCGGCCATTACAGGCAGGGGCAGGATTCGGGTCCTGCCGGGGCTGGAGCTCACCCACGTTGACCCTTCAGATATCGCGCCGCTGGCCGCAGAGGCCCAAGCGATGGGGGCGAAAATCATCATCGTCCACGGAGAAACAATCACGGAGCCTGTGCCTGCCGGTACGAATCTGGCCGCTATTGAGGCGCGTGTCGATATTCTCGCCCATCCGGGTCTCGTCACCGAAGAAGAAGCCCGGCTTGCGGCTCAAAACGGTGTTTATCTAGAAATAACTACCCGCCGGGGCCATAGCCTCACCAACGGCCATGTGGCCCGGATGGCAACAAAGTACGATGCACAGCTGGTCCTCAACAATGATGCCCACGCTCCGGCCGACTACGTCGGCGCTCAGATGGCCCGCAAAATTGCGCGCGGAGCGGGTTTGTCGGAGATGGAAATTGCCGCCATGTTTGAAAATTCCAGAAAATTGGTGCAGAAAGCCGGAATGTAATGGCTGATTCAGCTTCAAGACCTTTGAATATCTGCCTGCTGACTTACCGGGGTAATCCGACCTGCGGAGGGCAGGGTGTTTATATCAAGCATTTGAGCAAGGCGCTTGCAGATGAGGGACACCGCGTTGATGTCATCTCAGGCCCCCCTTATCCGCACCTGGATGACAATGTCCGCCTGATTAAAATGCCCAGCCTCGATTTGTACCACCCCGAACATCTCTTCCGTCCGGAAAAAGTAAGCGATCTTTTGAATCCGATCAATCTGTACGAGTTTTTGAACGTGTGTACAGGCAGCTTCCCTGAGCCCTTCACCTTCGGGGAAAGGGTTTACAATTATCTGAAAAAACATAAAAATGAATACGATATCGTTCACGACAATCAATGCCTTTCCTACGGCATCGGCAGACTGGCGCGCAAAGTCATGCCGACGATTGTCACAATTCATCATCCGATCACGGTGGATCGCCAGGAAGACTACAAGGTGGCGCGCACGCTGCGCCAGAAATTCCGCGTCCATCGCTGGTACACATTCATCAGGATGCAACTTAAAGTGGCCAGGCAGTTCTCTCATATCATCACCGTTTCCGAATTCACGAAAAAGGACATCGCCAAGGAGTTCTCCTTAAACGAAAATAAGTTCCGTGTCGTCCACAACGGCATCAACAATGAATTTTTCTATCCCAAACAAAACGGCCCGAGGCCGGAGAACTCTCTTATCGTGACCAACAGCGCGGACACCCCCTTAAAAGGTCTGAACTTCCTGCTGGAGGCGGTGGCCCGGGTCCGCCGTCACAAGCCTCTTACCCTTACAGTCATCGGCCAGCCCAAGAAAGACGGGATCATTGAAAACCTGGTAAAAGAACTGAAGCTGGGGGATATTGTCCGCTTCACGGGCCGCATTGAAAACGAGGAGTTTGCCGACTACTACGCCAAATCCACCCTGGCTGTTGTTCCGTCTTTATATGAAGGTTTCGGCATTCCCGCCGCCGAAGCGATGGCCTGCGGTGTGCCGCTCATTTCCACATCGGGTGGCGCGCTTCCGGAGGTGGTGGGCGAAGCGGGCCTGATCGTGCCGCCCGCCGATGCAAAGGCGCTTGCTGATGCTATTGTGCGGCTACTCGACTCCTCTGCGGAGCGCAACAGATTGGCTAAAGCCGGGCTCGAGCGCGTTCATTCCGTTTTCAGCTGGAAAAAAGCAGCCCGCGAAGCCGCCGGCGTCTATCGGGAGGCAATCAGTGGTTACAGTCGATTTTCATGAGCTCGGCCTCAAACCGGGCTTTCGCGTGCTCGACGCGGGCTGCGGCACAGGCAGGCATTTGCGCGCTCTGGCAGGAATTGCCGGTCTCACTATTGTCGGAGTTGACGCCAATCCCGAAGATGTCCGCAAGGCCCTCAAGGGTTTGCAGGAAGCCCCGGATGTAGCATGTGATGATTACGCAGTGATGTGCCAGGACATCACCGAACTGCCGTTTCCCGATGAGCATTTCGACTGCGTCATCTGCTCGGAGGTACTCGAACACATTCCGGCGCATGAAGAGGCCCTCAGGGAACTGGTGCGTGTCCTGAAGCCCAAAGGGAGCCTTGTGGTGAGCGTTCCCCGTTATTTTTCCGAGCGGGTCTGCTGGATGATTTCATCAGATTATTCCAACGACGAGGGGGGGCACATCCGCATCTATAAAAAAAGGCAACTACGGGAAATGCTGACAAGACAGGGCATGAGCTTATGGAAGATCAACTACAGGCATGCGCTGCACGCCCCCTACTGGTGGCTCAAATGCCTGGTCGGCATTAAAAACGAAGAAAATATTTTCGTCAGGATGTATCATAAATTTCTTGTCTGGGACCTGTTTTCCAAGCCCAGGGCAGTCAGGATGCTGGAGACGGCGCTCAATCCGCTTATCGGAAAAAGTATCGTATTTTATCTGAAAAAAGGTTGAACTTATGGATTTGAACATTTCAGCAGGCGAGGCGATTAAGCCGCCGGAGACTGACAGGATTGCCGATTTTATCGCGGGACTGCAAAAGGACAACGGAGAGATCCCCTGGTCGGAGGGAGGGAAAACCGATCCGTGGGATCATATTGAAAGCGCCATGGGGCTTAGTGTCGCCGGATACTACCAGCAGGCCGAACGCGCCTACGAATGGCTTGCCTCCACGCAGCTTCCCGACGGAAGCTGGTGGTCGGAAACCAAAGACGGAAAGATTATCAACTCCACGAAAGAATCAAACTTCGCCGCCTACGCAGCCGTCGGTGTTTACCATCATTATCTGATTACCGGAGATATGGATTTTTTGAAAATGATGTGGACAACCGTGGAGCGCGCTATCCAATATGCCCTGGGGCTGCAGGCGCCGGAAGGAGAGATCTACTGGGCGAGAAACAAAGAAGGCGTGATTGATAAAATGGCCCTGCTTACCGGCTGCAGCTCCATTTACATGAGTCTCAAATGCGCGTTGGAAATTGCCCCGATACTCGGCCACAGGCGTCCCCGTTGGCAAAAGGCCAAGGAAAGGCTGGGGGTGTGCATAAGCGACCGTCCGGATCTTTTCAATATGATCAAATCCCGCTTTTCCATGGATTGGTACTACCCCGTTTTGTGCGGCGCCGTCACCGATGAGGCGGCAAGGCAGCGTATCGACCATCTCTGGGATAAGTTTGTCGTGCCCGACTGGGGCGTACGCTGTGTGAGCGACCGCCCGTGGGTCACAATGGCTGAAACCTCGGAATTGATCCTGGCACTGGCGGCCATCGATGATAATACCCGCGCCAAAACAATACTTAGCTGGCTTGACGACAAACATTATGCCGACGGCTCGTACTGGATGGGAGTTACATTTCCCGACAGCGTCATCTGGCCGGAGGAAAAAACCGGCTGGACGGCGGCGGCCGTCCTGCTGGCGCGTGATGCGCTGAACTGCATTACGCCCGCGGCGGATTTGTTCAAACACAGCTTCTGGAGCGGCGACCGGCGACGGCCTTAAGATGCATCCGCTCTTCATCGGCTAAGGCCTGCACACGGCCGCACAACCCGTTTTGAAAAGAGAAGAACTTTGCTCAAGGATCATCGTCCCTACTATCTGAAGAGGCTCAGCCACAAGTTTGAAAGATGGTATGCCAACCATTTCCTTGCTCCGCAATGCGAGTACTTCGGCGAGAATCTGGTTTTCATGAAGCCCTGGGGCGTGGAGATCTACGGAGGGCCGGTATCAATAGGGGACTATACAACACTGATTGCCACCATGGACAAGCGCATCCGACTCACTTCCTGGGTAGCCGGGGATAAATCCGGAAGAATCGAAATCGGCAGGCATTGCCTCGTTTGTCCGGGTACCAGAATCCAGGCCGCGACGGCCGTAATTATCGGCGATGACTGCATGCTGGCGCAGAATGCTTTTGTCAGCGATGCGGACTGGCATGATCTTTACGACCGCAGCGCCCCGGTTGGCTCCACACGGGAAGTCGTCATCGGTGCCAACGTCTGGATAGGCGACAGCGCCATTATTTGCAAAGGCGTCCGAATCGGTGAAAACGCAGTTATCGGGGCAGGTTCGGTAGTGGTGAAGGATATTCCCGCCAATGCCGTGGCGGTGGGCAATCCGGCGGCGGTCATCAGATATCTTGATCCGGACCGGCCGATCCGTTCCCGCTCGCAATGGATGTCCGATCCTCTCAAAATGAACGAGTATTACGACACGGTGGAAAGAATCATGCGTGAAAAAAATTCACTGCTGGGCTGGATCCGTTCGATCCTTATCCCGCGGAAGGGTGATTAGCCATGCGTGTTGCAATTATTGCCGCTCCCTATCCGCTGGAAGAATTTCCTTCGCCGCCCCTGGGCATTTCGTATGTTGCCGCCGCCTTTGAGGCTTGCGGCTGTGAAGTCAGCATTTTCGATTATATCATTTCGGAATATTCCAAAGAGAAGCTTGCCGCACAGCTGGCCCGGTTCCAGCCCGATGCAGTAGGTGCGGGCTCCGTTACGATGAACTTTTACGATGCGCAGCGAATCCTTAAAGATGTAAAAAGTATCGATCCGGACGTAGTTACGATGATGGGCGGCCCGCATGTCTCTTTTACGGCAGAGGAGACCCTGCGCTCCTTTCCCGAAATCGATGTGGTTTTTATCGGCGAGGCGGATCATACCATTTTGGAATTTGCTCCGCTCATCCGCCGGCCGGACAGATGGAGTGAGATTCGCGGCATCGCCTTCCGGGCTGATGAAGGCATTATCAATAACGGCAGACGGGAATTCATCGCGGATGTTGACCGCATTCCCGTGCCTTCGCGTCATCTCCTGCCTGTTTCCCGTTATCTGGCGCTGGGTTATCCGGTGAGCATGATTACCGGACGCGGCTGTCCGCACGGCTGTATTTTTTGTCTGGGCCGGAAAATGGTCGGGGCAAAAGTGCGGCGGAGGACTCCCTCACTGGTGGTTGATGAAATCGGCGAGATCATGGAGCTGGGTTTTGACCGTATCAATATTGCCGACGATCTGTTTGCCTCGGATACCGGGCGGGTGAAGGAGATCTGCAACCTGATGAAGCAAAGAGATTTAAAACCGGGTTGGAGCGCTTTTGCCCGTGTGGATACCGTCACCCAGGAAATGTTTGATGTGATGGCCGAGGCCGGCTGCGACAGCATCAGTTTCGGTGTGGAATCCGGCTCGCCGGAAATGCTCAAAAGAGTGCGCAAGGGCATCACTCTGGATCAGGCCAGGAACGCGGTTGAGATGTGTAAAAAATCCGGCATGCTGCCGCACGCCTCTTTTATGGTCGGTCTGCCCGGCGAAACGCACGAGACACTCAGGCAGACGGCGGAATTTGCCGAATCCCTGGGTATCATGTTCGGTTATCATTATCTGGCCCCTTTTCCCGGCACGACCCTGTGTGAAAAAATCAACCGCTACGATCTGGAGATACTTACCCGCGACTGGTCGAAATACGACGCCAATGACGCTATCGTACGCACCTCCGGAGTAAGCCCGGATGATATCAGGAAATTTGTGGCTGTTTTCGAAAATGAAATGAACGGTCATTGGCAGAAAGTGATTGATAATTATAAAACCGGCAGAAATACGCCCTATGACGACCTGCGCGTCGAAGGGCATTACAGGATGCATATTACTTATGCCATTTTGAAACGGGACCTGATCGAGAAGAATGGTTTTATCGCCACGCATGAATTAAACGGAGGGCCGGACACGGCAGTGAGGGTCCTCGCCGACAGAATGAAGATGCAAATTTCCGCAGACCCGCGCCTTATCGAAAATACCGTCCGCGATTTTACCGCCCGCGGTTACCTGAAGCAGGCACCGGACAGTGCCGGTGTTTCGTGGAGCTGGAGATGACCCGGCCCATGATTACCTCACCGGCACACGCCGGTCGAAACAAATTGGCGCCTGCAGCCATGATTTTGATTTTTATTTTGACATTACGAAACAAATCCTATAGTTTGCTCGACATACTAAACATAATGATTTGTGTGCAGACGTCAGCGAAGAGGCCTGACTAATGGAAGACAGATTTGATCCGGAGACGGCAGCGAAGCCAGGCAGCGCCGCTTTGAACAAGGCCGAAAGTGAGGCCAACGGTTCAGAGTCCGCTTATAAAACGCTTTTTTCCGTCATCCCGGAAGGTATTTTGATCATCGATACCGTAACGCGGTACGTCACTTATGTGAATCCGGCCGCCTGCGCCATGTTCGGATATGATGAGGACGAGTTTCACAATCTGCGGCTGGAAGATCTTCATCCCGAAGAGATGATGCTGCGTGTGCAGGAAGATTTTCAGGCCATGGCTTCCGGTGTAATGGACAGGGTTTATGACATACCCTGCCGGCGCAAAGACGGCAGCATATTTTATAATGACATCCGCAAGGCGGACCTCGTCATCGGCGGCGAGAAGTACAATGTGGGATTTTTCACCGACAGCTCCAGCCGCAGGCAGGCGGTGGAATCGCTGCGTAAAAACGAAGAGCTCCTGCAGCTGATTACCGATAACATGTCTGATATGATCAGAGTGACGGATCTGCAGGGAATCAATTTATACCTGAGCCCGTCGCACTTTAAAAAACTCGGCTACAAACCCGAAGACCGGCTCAACAGATCCGCTTTTGAGATCATGCACCCAGATGATGTGGAGCGGTGCAAAAAACTTTTTTTAGACGGGGTCGCTGCCGGCCTGGCGGCCCTTGCACAGTACCGTGTCAGGCATGCCAATGGCCACTACGTCTGGCTGGAGACGGTGGGAGACGCCATGCGTGACAGGACGGGCCGGATGACCGCCGCGATACTCAGTTCACGTGACATCACCGACCGAAAAAAAATGGAAGAAGAGCTCATCGCAAGCGAGAAGAGATACCGCGGGATCATCAAAGGATTGCAGGAGGCTTATTACGAAGGTGATATGGCCGGCAACTTCACTTTTGCCAATAACGCGCTTTGCCGGAGCCTCGGCTACGAGCCGGAAGAGGTGGTCGGGAAAAACCACAGATTGTTTCAGGACAGCCAATCGGCCGATCAGCTATACCGCGACTTCCACCGGGTCTTTACAACCGGCGTGCCCCGGCAGGGCATCGAAACGCAATTTATCAAAAAAGACGGCGGTATCGTCATTTTTGAAATTTCTGCCCTGGTTCGCCGCGACGCTTACGGTAAACCTGTCGGCTCCGCGGGCGTGGCGATCGATATTACCGCCCGTAAAAAAGCGGAAGAAGCGCTGAAGCTGAGTGAGGAAAACTTCCGCCGTTCGCTGGACGACTCACCGCTCGGGGCACGCATCGTTTCTGTCACCGGGGACACAATTTACGCCAACCAGACTCTTTTGGATATCTACGGATACGACAGTGTCGATGAGTTGCGCAGCATGTCCGTCAGGAAGCGCTACACACCGGAAAGTTATCTTGAGTTTCTCGACAGACGTAAAAAAAGGCAGGCGGGCCAATACGTTCCTCCGGAATACGAGATCAGCATATACCGCAAGGACGGACAGATCCGTCACCTGCAGGCTTTTCGCAAGGAAATACTGTGGAACGGCCAGAGGCAGTTTCAGATTCTCTACACGGACATCACTGATCAAAAAACCGCGGAAAAAGAAAAACAAAACCTCCAGGAGCGCCTGAGCCGCGCGGAGAAAATGGAAGTGCTCGGAAGAATGGCAGGCGGTGTCGCCCATGATCTCAATAACGTCCTGGGCGCTCTTACCGGTTATCAGGAATTGCTGATGATGGAAATTCCCGCAGGAAGCCGGGCAAGAGGCAATGTCGAAAAAATGATACAATCCACCCGCAGGATGGCGGCAATCGTGCAGGACCTTCTGACGCTGGCCAGAAGAGGCGTCACGATATCCGAGGTGATCAATCTCAACAGCGTCCTTTCCTCTCTGCTCAAGACAGCCATATGGGATAAATTAAAAGAAAGTCATCCGCAGGTGATCTTCAACGTGAGCTGCGATCCGGCGCTTCTCAATATCAGGGGTTCCGTGATTCATCTGGAAAAAACTCTGATCAATCTGGTCACCAATGCGGCCGAGGCAATTGCGGGTGCGGGAGAGGTTACCATACAGACCAGGAACCGCTACCTGGACACGCCGGTGGGCGCCTATGACGACATCCAGGAAGGGGACTATGCCGTTTTAACGGTATCCGACACGGGTAAGGGAATTCCGAAAGAAATCCAGGATAAAATATTTGAACCGTTCTACACGAGCAAGACGATGGGAAGAAGCGGCACCGGCCTGGGGCTGGCCATTGTGTGGGGCACAGTAAAGGATCACGGCGGATATATTGACGTGACCAGCCACGAGCAGGAAGGGTCTGTATTCACCCTTTATTTCCCGGTGACTCGTGATGAAAAAAATGACTTGCAGGAAAAAGACGCCAAGGAAGAATACGCAGGCAACGGCGAATCAGTGCTGATCATTGATGATGTTGAGGAACAGAGAAGCGTGGCTTCCGCCATTCTGACCAGATTGGGATATAAGGTGCACGCGGTTTCCGGCGGCGAAGAAGCGGTGGAGTATTTAAAAGGAAACAAGGCGGACATTCTTGTACTGGATATGATCATGACGCCGGGCATCGACGGGCTGGAAACCTACCGGAGAGTGCTCAAAATCAACCCGCGTCAGAAGGCCATCATAGTCTCCGGATATGCGGAGACCCAGCGCGTCCGTGAGGCCCAGAGACTGGGGGCGGGGCCCTACATCAGAAAACCCTACATGGTGAAAGATATCGGCATCGCTATCCGCGATGAACTCAGGCGCTGAACATTTATCTACGGCCGGAAAATCACATATCAATTTACCCGGATGAACGAGACCGGGCCACCGGTAAAAAACCGCCTCCCTGTTTTTCAAACACCAAGCCTCACTACTTATCGTCAAACCGGTGCTAATCTTCCCGAAACACATGTGCGGGTGAAAAAGCAGATGTTTTGGCCGATGAGTACCCGGGACCTGTTTTGCCTTGACACTACAGGTTGAACTTTCTATAGTCTGCGCCGGCAAATTCAGGTCATCGCCCGGGCCGCAAAAGCGGAGGATACAATGGACAATCCAGGAAACAATCGTGAACATTGGCGAAGCCGTACAGGCTTTATTCTTGCGGCTGCCGGATCAGCCATCGGGCTTGGCAATATCTGGCGTTTCCCCTATATGACAGGCGAGCACGGAGGAGCGGCCTTCATCCTCATCTATCTTGTTGCCGTGCTGCTTTTGGGCTACCCGCTTTTGATAAATGAGATGGCTCTGGGACGAAAAGCGCAGCGTGATCCGGTGGGTGTCTTCAAAGCGCTCGCACCCCATAGTCCCTGGTGGCTGACCGGCGTGCTCGCCGTGTTCACCGGCTTTTTTATTTTATCCTACTATGCTGTCGTGGCCGGGTGGTCGCTTGCCTACATCTACAAGGTAGTCATTGCCGTGGTTTCACCCGGTATGGACCATGCTCTGGCATTTAAGGAGCACATAAGCAGCGTAGGCGAGCCAATCGCCTGGCAGGGCCTTTTCATGGCATTGACTATAGGCATCATCGCGGCCGGCGTCGTCAAAGGCATACAGCGCTGGTCGACGATCCTCATGCCGGTTTTGTTTGTCCTGCTTCTGATTCTGATTGCCCGGTCGATAACGCTCCCGGGCGCGGGCGAAGGCCTTGCTTATTATCTGAAGCCCGATTTCGGCAAAGTCACGGGGCGGACGATCCTGGCCGCACTGTCACAGGCGTTTTTTTCATTGAGCATCGGTATGGGGGCGATTCTCACTTACGGGAGTTATCTGCAGAAAAAAGACGAAATAACCGGCAGTGCGGCCTGGGTGGCCGGTCTGGACACGGGCGTGGCTTTGCTTGCCGGTTTTGCCCTGTTTCCCGCTATTTTTGCCCTGGGCTTTGAGCCGGGCGCCGGTCCGGGACTTGCCTTCATCACCTTGCCGGCTGTTTTCGCCCAGATGCCGCTGGGAGGTTTTTTCGGAGTTCTGTTTTTCTTTCTGCTCACCATTGCCGCCCTGACTTCCGCCATCTCGCTTCTGGAAGTCGTAACCGCGTGGCTGATCGACGAAAAAGGCTGGTCACGGCGCCGTGCCGCCGCTTGCGTGGGCATTGCCGTTTTCATTGTCGGCATTCCCGCCTCGCTGGGTTACAGCCTGCTCAAGGATTTCACCTTTCCCGGACTGGGTACGGACCTGCTCGATACCTACGATTGGGTATCCAACAGTATTTTCCTGCCTGTGGGAGCTCTTTTGACCGCCGTCTTTACGGGCTATGTCTGGAAGAGCGCGCAGGCTGCGCGTGAAGTCGGCACCGGCCGCACCACATCAAAAATAGCCAGGCTGTGGATATGGTTGATCCGCTATCCCGTGCCTGTTTTGATCGCTGTGATCATGGCGGTCGGTATTTACGGCACATTCGTTAAATAACTTCTACAGAAAGAATGACGGGCGGCATATACCCGCGACGAGTTAATAACCGTCGGATAGAAGATATGAAAAACAGCGACTTGTCACAAAAAGATACCGAACAGATAAAATCGCAGGGCCTGACCCGTCGCGACGTAGAGCGGCAGCTCGGTGTTTATCGCCGGGGCCCGCAAAGCCTTGATCTGGTAAGAGCCTGTACGGTGGGCGACGGCATCATGCCGGTCAGCCCTGCTTTGCGAAAGCGTTTCATAGAGCTTTTTGACGAGCTCTCCCCCCGCCGTAAAATGGTCAAATTCGTTCCCGCCTCGGGTGCGGCAAGCCGCATGTTTGCCGACTGGTTTGAGGCATCCCGGGAGGGAGGATTTTCAGGTACTGAATGGGAAAAGAAATTCTACCGGGACTTGAAGAAAATGCCGTTTGCTCCGCTTCTTCATGACAGTGAAAAAGCGCGACGATATATCAAAGAAAAAAAAACTGCCGCATTGCTTTCATATATTTTGACCGGCGAGGGCTTGAACTACGGATGGCTCCCCAAGGCGCTCATTCATTTTCATGCCTACCGGGAGGGCGCCACAGCCACGGCGCTGGAGGAGCATCTGGTCGAGGCGGCCTCCTGCCTGCGTGACAGAGCAGGTCGTACTCGTCTCCATCTGACCGTTTCCGTGGAGCACCAGCGGGCGATCCGCGCAGAACTTCGCCGCATAAAGCAAGCTCTCGAGAAGGAATTCGACGTCCGTTTAAAAGTGGAGCTGTCGGTTCAGTCACCTTCCACGAATATCATCGCCGTCAATGAGGACTTAAGCCCGTTTCGCGATGAAGAGGGGAGGCTTGTATTCAGGCCGGGAGGGCATGGCGCACTTTTGCAGAATCTCGGTGCGCTGGACGCGAATTTCATCTTTTTGAAAAATATCGACAATGTCGTCCCGCGCCGGCTTTTGGAAAAAATCCTGCCCTATAAAAAGTTGCTGGGCGGCGTGGCCATGGAAATGCAGCGCCGGGTCTTTGCCATACTGGACGAGCTTGACCGTGGCGGCACGACCGAGGAGAAAATAAGAGAGTATGCCGCGTTTTTGTGCAAAGAACTAAACGGATCTCTCCCGCCCGATTTTTCTGACTGGACTCCTTCACGCCGGAGAAAAAAACTGTTTTCGCTTCTCAACCGGCCTTTGCGCGTGTGCGGCATGGTCCGAAATGAAGGAGAGCCGGGCGGCGGCCCTTTCTGGGTTTTGCAAAAAGACGGGTCCCACTCGGTCCAAATTGTGGAATCAGCGCATGTGCGCCCCGGCGACAAGGGGCAGCAGTCTATCTGGTCGGGATCGCAATTTTTCAACCCGGTTGACATGGTCTGCTGCACCAGAGATTTTCGTGGAAACAAATTCGACCTCGATAAGTATGTCGATCGCGACGCGTATTTGATTTCCGCCAAAATGGAAAAGGGGGAAAAGCTGCTGGCACAGGAGCTTCCCGGCCTGTGGAACGGCTCTATGGCTTACTGGAACAGTGTGTTTGTGGAGCTTCCACTGACTGTATTCAACCCGGTGAAAACCGTTTTTGATCTTCTGCGCCCGCAGCATGACGCGCACGGGACAGGAAAAATCAAATGATCATTTGTGCGCATATATCCCTGGCGAGCGGCTTTACGCGGATCGTCCTTGAAACTCCCCCGCTTATGCACACAACCTCGGCTTGAGTATTTTCAGGCACGTTGGCATAGCGGGCGCAAAGGGAGGCCGCAAGCGCCATGGTCACTTCATTTCCGTTACGGGCGAGCACAAAAGGCCCGGGACGTCCCGACATGATGCAGGTCAGGTCATCCGCGTCGGCAAGTTTTCGCAGGGCGTCATTGTCCGCTGCGTTTCGTCCCACGATTATTTTCGTCCCGTCCGGGGCACGGAAATGCCGGCCGTATTTTAAAAGCTCGTATTGCCGCGGTTGGCTCAGAGTCTCATTTGCGGTCATTTCTTTTAAACGCCTGGTAAAGATGGGGTCGGTCAAAAGGCAGCCGCCGGCGGGCGGCGGGTAGCCGGTAATACCGAATTGATCGGCCAGGCGCATCTGCTCCTTGCGGCCCCGACCGGATATTCCAGCCAGGAGCTCGCGATCGATTTTCCCCTCCCGTTCGGGACTTACCGGCGCGAGCAGCTTTGCCGAAAGGGGCCTGAGCACAAAGTCGGCATACCCGGAGTTTTTGGCCACCAGATTGAGAGACTGGCGGTTTTGCGACATGGGCCGCTGGCCCAGCACCTCGCCGGTAATCAGAAAATCCGCCCCCTCATCCTCCATGACCCCGCCCGCGATCTTCAACATCAGCGTGTGGCAGTCGATACAGGGATTCATGTTTTTGCCGAAACCATAGCGCGGGGAGGCAAGCATCTGAAGATACTCGGAGGTGATGTCCATGACCCGGATAGTCAGGCCGATTTGCGAGGCGGAGGCCTCGGCACGGGTGGCATCGAAAAAAGGGCTCGTCATGGACAGGCCCATCACATCGATATTTTGTTTTTGTACAAGCCGGACAGCAAGGATGCTGTCGAGCCCTCCTGAAAAAAGAGCTATCGCTTTGGTCATACTTGAAAAAGAACCTTTATGTCTTGACCGCCCTGTGAGTAAAACACAGGGTGGAAGGTGGGTGAAAAATAAAAAATCCGTCAGGAACATTGCGGGATTGTCTGTTTGAAAAAGCTGCGGCAGCACAGGCGCCGCGTCGTCAGTATTTTACGACTTGTGCCTCCCAGGTTTCCTGTAAAAGACCGCGCAGTTCATTATTGAGGTCGAAATTTATGATATAGATGTTTTTGTCCGCCTCAATTTTCGTGCCTCTGAATCCGAAGTGGTAAGGCCCCTGATTTTTGTCCGTTCCTGAAAAACCGAAATAGCCGGTGTCGAACACTACATTCAGTCCCTTGAGAATCTTTTCCAGGTTGACGGAAGGCTCGTCATCGTCGGAGATGAAGATCAGGCGGTCGCCCGCCTTTTGAAGAATTTCGGTGAATTCTTCCGGCAAAGAACGCGTGAATATAAGGGTTCTGTGGTCGCCTGTGCTTACTGAGATATCCGCTTTTATGGAAAGATTGAAGCCGTCTTCGTCGATGTTGAAAATGCGGACATCCGTATCCCTTTGTGCCTGAAGGTCAAGATAGTTGACAAGCGCCCAGGCGAATTCTCCGCAAGGTGAAGAAGGCAAAGATACGGGAGCCGGCAGGGAATATATTTCCTGCGGTTTTTCAACGATGCCTTTCCCCGGTGATAACTCCACTATGGAAAGTGAGCTGGCGGAGGCGTAATCCACAATCGCCCGCGGCATCTGCGGCTCGTTCTCACCGACGAAGCGGATTCCCAAAAGATCGCGTGAGACGGAACGGGACGTTTTCTTCGTGATTACCCAGTCAGCCACAATTTCCACATGAGGGGCTTTGCCGGCGACAAGCGGCTTGTGCGCTTTCGATATCGCGTACCCGGGCATATTGTTGAATATTTTCTTGAGCACTACGATAACGTCATCCTGGTCATGGATTTTTATCAGATGATAATTTTTCCAGTATTGGCTGATTAATTTTTTCAACTGAGCGCTTGAGCGGCTGCCCGTATCCAGAAACACCGTCGATTGTGCGTCAAGCTGGATCACCGGTATCGCGGCGCAGTCGATGGTGAGCTGCTCAGTGTCGGAAACAGGTAAATAGTAATTTCCGCTGGTCATCATGATGCCGTTCATTTTAGTGATGATTTGTTTGATGACGGCCAGGCGTGCGGCAGGGGACAACTCAATTGTAGCTTTCGTTTCAACCTTGAGCGGTGAAGGAGCCTGTGGTGCGGCCGGCTCCTGTACAGGTAAAACCGCGACGGCGGACCCGATCACGGGAGAGCTTTCCACCGCCAGTGTCCCGGCTGCGGCGGCGGGAAGAATGATCGTGTGCCCCTCATAAATTTTATTCACATCGACAATGCCGGGGTTCAACACCTGCACGGCCCTGACTGCGTCCCAGGCACCGGAGGTGACGCCCATTTCCCGGTAAACGATCCGCAAAAGCGTATCGCCTTTACGGATTTTATAAGCGCGGTCCGAAGCCGGACGGGCGGCGGCCCGGCCTTCGCCGGGAATCTGCGCCGGCAGAATTATGATCTGCCCCTCATAAATTTTGTCGATATCGGTGATTTCCGGGTTGAGTTCACGAGTGAGCCGGTAATAGCGGGGTATGTCTTTTTCCGTGACTCCGGGTATCCTGCGGACGATTGAAGAGAGCATGTCTCCGTGGCGCACCCTGTAGGCGTTCGGGTGTGTTTTTTTCTGTGAAATGGCGGTTTTTCTGAAGGTAAGCTGTGCCGTGTCTTCCCCGGTTGCGAATACCGGGCAGGGAACGGCGAGCATAAATGCCAGAGCCATAAAATACAGGCGGCAGAATTTGCCCTTGATCATCCTTGTCTCCGCTTTAAATAAAATGCATCGCTTCAATTACTTGAAACATAAATAAAAGTCAAACCGGGCATTGGCGAATACCATCCACAGACCGTGATGATATCAAACAGGAAAAGTAAAGCCGCTGGTTTTGCCGTCTTATCTATCATCAAACTTCAGATGACCTTTTTCATCGCCGCAATGGCCACCGCGATCTGGTCATCATCCGGTTCGCGGGTGGTGATCTTCTGCAGCGCCAGTCCCGGCCAGCTCAGAATCCTGATGAATTTAAAACGGCTGTACTTTCCCGTAAAGCGGATGGCTTCGTAGGAAATACCGGCGACAACGGGCAGCAGGAGAATTTTATAAAGCACACGGTGCAGGAAATCCGGACGTCCCAACAGAGAAAACACCAGGATGGAAACAATCATCACAAACAGGATGAAGCTGGTGCCGCAGCGCGGATGGCGTGTGGAATATTTTGAAACATTTTCCACCGTCAGCTCCTGCCCGTCCTCCCAGGCGAAAACCGTTTTATGCTCGGCGCCGTGATACATATAGACGCGGCGCATATCGCTCAAAAACAAAGTGGCGGCCAGAAAACACAAAAACATTCCCAGGCGCACGCAACCTTCCAGAACATTCAAGAGAATCAGGTTGTCAACATAGAATTTTATTCTGGTGAAGAAAAAAGCCGGCACGACGACAAAAAAGAAAATGGCGACGGCAAAGCTGATGACAAGTGAAACATACATCTCCCAGCCCTGGGGCTTTTTCTCTTCTTCCGACAAGGCGACCTCGGTGGAAAACATTAAAAACTGAATCCCGATGATCATCATTTCAAATAAAGTGATTGTTCCCCGTACGAAGGGCAGACCCAAGAATTTGTGGCGCCTGGTCACAGGGATATGTTCTCGCTCCCTGAACACGATCTCCCCGTCGGGACGTCTGACCGCAGCCGCTATTTTGGAGCCGCGACGCATCATTACCCCTTCAATCAGGGCCTGACCGCCGGCGATGTCTTCAGGATTTGGTTTGCAACTCATGTTGATTATGTACCGGTCTCCGTGTAATTTTGCGTTTTCTTATAGGATTTACACGGTATTGTCAATTTATCATTTGGCAAATGTTTGTTGCATGTTTGACCGGCGGTGGTATAATGCGCGCCAATCTAAGGAAGCCGTGCAAAGGAGGAGATGTGGCGAATATCGATTCATCAACCGCCGCTTTCGTGAGAGAGTACCAGGAGCGGTTTGAAAAAAAGTTGAGGGAAAGCGAGATTGAAATTATCGGGCACTGGCGGGCGCAGTTGGAAAAAGTCATCGCCTCAAGGCCCGACAGTATCGCCTCGCTGCTCACGCAGGTACAAAAAGTCTCCGAAATGATGTCCAACCGTATCAAGGTGCTCAAGAAGGGTTGAGATGGAAAATATCGCGGATTTTTTGTTTGAAACAGGCATGCTTGCCAAAACGCCGCGCAGCGGCTACCAGTTCCTGGGCAGCGGCCGTGAGACGGTGGCTGAACATATTTTACGGACGGTTTACGTCGGCTACGTTCTTTGCAAAATCAATTCATCGCTTGATGAGCTGCGGGTTCTCAAGATGTGCATTCTTCACGATCTGCCGGAAGCGCGCACGGGAGACATGAACTATGTCAATAAAAAGTACGTTCAGGTTGACGAGGCAAAGGCGGTGAGAGAATTGACACAGAGCGTTTTCTTCGGCGATGATATAAAGCAGGCCATCGACGAGTTCAACGCCAGACAGACGCCGGAGTCGCTTGCGGCGCGCGATGCAGACCAGATTGCGCTCATCCTGCAGCTGAAGGAATATGGCGATCTGGGAAATAAATATTCCGACGAATGGATCAAGTACGCCATGCAGAGGCTGGCGACCGAAGAGGGCAGAAAATTGGCGGGGCGGATTATCCAAACCGATTCATCACACTGGTGGTTTAAGGAAAAAGGCGACTGGTGGATCAACGGAAACAGCAAATAGTTTTTTCAATAGGCGGAAGGCTTTCATGATAAAAAAAATATTTCGGGCGATTTTTGTTTTTTTGACGGCGGCGATCCTTGCCGCGTGTGTGCAGCAGTTCGGCTCAATGGGCTTTATCGGCTCGCCGGTTCTGACCGAACCGGAAGAGCACAAGCATATCTATGAGGCCAAGGAAAAAATTGTTCTGAAGGCCATTGCCGCGGTGCTCGAGGAGAAGAAAATCGGCAAAAACATTTCCATCGATTACGCCAATCACAAGGTTGACTCGGATTATGTTATCTCAGGCCAGTGGCGTACAAAAACCACCGCAGTGGTGCGGCAATTGAACTGGAAGGAATCGGAGGTAAGGCTGACCGTAGTCACCGAGCTTGAAACAGATGACGGTTGGCAGTTACGCAAATTACTGCAAAAAGAGCAATACGACAGCTTCTTTTACACCATCGAATTGAAAATTTATGAAGAGATGGCCAAAGTACAATAAAAGTAAAGAAAGGAGTGGTTATGGGTATTGGAGACAAAACATCGGCTTTACTTGAGGAATTTAAAAACTTTGCATTAAAGGGCAATGTGGTTGATCTGGCAATCGGTGTCATCATCGGTGCCGCGTTCGGGAAAATCGTCGATTCACTGGTGAAGCACATTATCATGCCGCTCATCGGCCTGATTCTGCCCGGCGAGCAGGGCTATCTGGGCTGGAAACTGGTAGTGAACGGCAAGGAGATTCCCTACGGGCTGTTTATCGGTGAAATTGTAAACTTTTTAATCATCGCCCTGGCTCTTTACATATTCATCGTAAAATTCATCGGTCTGATCATCAAGAGCAAAGAGGAGGCTCCGCCCGCACCGACCAAAGACCAGGAACTTCTCACCGAAATCAGAGACCTGTTGAAAAAATAAACTCCCCGGGACAACAAAAGCCTCCGGACGGAGGCTTTTGTTGTTTCACCCTTTTCAAAAAACCTATCGCCTGGCGCGCAGGTATTCTTGCAGGGCCACCGCCTGGTTGTGCTCCATATCGTGCGCCGAATACAAGAGAGTAAGGCGGCCGTGCCCGGCCAGCTCACGCAACTGCCGGACTATTTCGGGATTTTCATCGAGCTGGGCAAAGTAGCGCTTTTTGAACTCCCCCCAGCGGGCGGGATCATGGTTGAACCATTTGCGCAACTGTGTTTCCGGCGCCGCGTCTTTAAGCCACAAAGCGGCTTTTAGCTTTTCCTTGGTCACACCCCTCGGCCACACACGATCCACCAGCACGCGCGTTCCATCTTCCTTTGCGGCCGACTCGTACACACGCTTTGCCTGAATATCCATCTTCATTTCTGCACCCCCAAAATGTTTTGGCCACCTCACCCTTTTATTTTCGAAGCCAGGATTTCACATCCTCTTTACCGGGGATCTTTCCCACGGACTTGACTTCACCATTTATGACCACCGCCGGCGTGCCGAAAACGCCGTAGCCGGCGATCTTCAAAGCGTCGGTGACTTTTTCCACATTGGCTATTACGCCCTCTTCAGCCAGCGCTTCTTTCACCACTTCTTCCGTTTGCCGGCATTTAGGGCAGCCGGACCCCAATACTTTAATGTCCATTACAACGCTCCTTCCTTTGGCTTGTGTTTCAATAAAATTACAGGCCGCCTCCACAATCATCGCGGCCGGTATCGCCTCAAAGGTTTGACCGTGTCGTTCCAGCGTCCGGCACATGGCCGTAGTGCCGAGAATCTCGCCGCAGGAGGCACAACAGTTTTCCGACTTGCCGGTGCCGGGGAGCAGATTCTCGATGGCGATACCGTTGAAATAGATACTGTTCGATTCGTGGAGCTCTCGATCCGTTAACAGCGTTTCCTTGAAGGTGACTTCCCAGCCCTCGGGTTCCAGTTTCTTTACCAGATCCGCGCAGGCAGCACGAACTGTTTCCCCTGTGTCCGAGCACCGGTCACACGTTTTGCCTTCTCTGTCCAGATGATGCCATTCGATTTCCAGACGATTCATTATTTATTCTCCGATACGAAATTCAGCCCGCCAGCGCCCCGTAAAGCATGCCGGCGATGGTGGACATAATCACAATGATGCCGTAGAAGGTGGCAGTCTTTTTTACCCCCATGACGCTGCCGATCACCAGCATGCTGGGCAGCGACAGAGCCGGACCAGCCAGGAGCAATGCCAGAGCGGGGCCTTTTCCCATTCCGGCACCCAGGAGACCCTGCACTATCGGGACCTCCGTCAAAGTGGCAAAATACATCAAAGCCCCGGCTACGGAGGCAAGCAGATTGGCCCAGAGGGAATTGCCGCCCAGAAGAGATGAAACCCACTGTGCGGGAATAAGAGCCTGGTGTCCGGGACGACCCAGGAGGAAACCAGCCGCGATCACGCCGGCAAAGAGCAGGGGGAAAATTTGTTTCATGAAGCCCCAGGTGGACTCCAGCCAGCTTTTACACTCGGCCGCGGTGAACCAGGCTTTCAGCATGACTCCCAGGATGACAAGAAGAGCGACAGTGATAAACCATTTTGCGCCGAAAATGGCCGGCCACAGGCCGGTGGAATCGGGAGCCGGTTTGCCAAACGCCGCAAATACCAGAATAAGCACCATGACCAGTAGATACAGACCGTCCTGGAGCAGGGTGCGTTTGCCGGTTTCGTCATCCGGTACATAGATTGGCCCGGCGGCGCGTGCCGCGTCGTCTTTACGAAAAATCACCGCCATCAGAAGCCCTGTCACCACGGCGAAAAGCACCGCACCGACTGCTCTGGCCAGACCCAGTTGCCAGCCAAGGATTTTGGCGGTCAGGCTGATGGCCAGCACATTGATGGCCGGTCCAGAATAAAGAAACGCAGTTGCCGGGCCGATACCCGCACCCCTGGTGTAGATGCCCGCAAACAAAGGCAGCACCGTGCAGGAACACACGGCCAGAATGGTTCCTGAAACAGAGGCCACCGAATAGGACAGAAATTTACCGGCTCCGGCTCCGAAATATTTGAGCACCGCAGCCTGGGAAACGAACACGCCAATGGCTCCGGCAATGAAGAAAGCGGGAATCAGACAGGCAAGAACATGTTCGCGGGCATATTCCTGCAACATCATAAAGGCTTCCAGCCCGGATTGGCGAATCAAAGGGTGATTCCAGGGGATATAATAGGCGGCCAGAAAGGCCCCTGCAATCAACAACAGCTTGGTACGCTCTTTCATAACATCTCCCGGCGCACCGCCCGGCCGTGTGTCCGGCCCACCGACGCCTCATTTACGATTCGTCATATGGCGATATGGCAATATTAAACATTTAGCCGCCGCAAATTGATTCCCGGTTGATTTCCGGCAGTCTTCCCACAAGTTTGGCCACATCCGCGTCATTCTCCAGCCAGTGCCTTAAATTACCAAGCAGATTGGCTACATAGGCGTTACGGGACCCGTCGGCCAGACGGTAATTCATCCAGGGGCCTTCCCTGAAACAGGTAATTAATCCCGCTCCTTCCAGTATCTTGAGATGCTTGCTGGCTGTGGACTGGGCCAGACCCAATGCCTCTTGAATCTCACATACGCACAAAACCCGCCGCTGCAGCAGCTTGATAATTTTGACCCGATTGGGATCAGACAGAGCTTTCATCGCCTTGATAAACTCTTTCATAACACCTCCATATCGCTAAATCGGAATATAAAAACTTGCACGGCTTTTGTCAAATAAACCCAGATTACGCAATAGAGCATTAAATCCCGGAAAGATCATCATTACGAGCGAAGAGCAGCAACCTAAGCTATTGATTATATGAGATTACTTCGTCACTTCGCCCCCCGCAATGACTGT
>Ga0255342_1002593_pt1 | contig 22115 bp, 14 predicted proteins | sample wastewater_treat_3_FD_192416 | JGI IMG/M metagenome (GOLD analysis project Ga0255342, IMG submission 192416) | Wastewater microbial communities from Lulu Island WWTP, Vancouver, Canada - plant14 | ecosystem: Engineered > WWTP > Wastewater > Unclassified | place: Canada: Vancouver, British...
GGGCTACATCGAGGACGACAAGCTTCAGATTGCAAAGAGCTTCCTCGTGCCCAAGCAGCTCAAGCAGCACGGAATCACCCGCTCGAAGCTGCAGTTCGACGATGATGCTCTCCTGTGCATCATCCGCGAGTTCACCCGCGAAGCGGGCGTCAGAAACCTCGAGCGCGAAATCGCCTCCATCTGCCGCAAGGTCGCCAGAATGATCGCCGCCGGCCGAAAGTCCCGCGTCATCGTCCGCGCCAGAGACGTGTACAAGTACCTGGGTCAGCGGCGCTACCAGTACGGCAAGGCCGAGGAGGCCGACGAGGTTGCGACTGCGACCGGCCTGGCTTACACCGAGTTCGGCGGCGACATCATTACGGTCGAGGTCGGACTGGTGGCCAGCGAAAAGCCGGGGCTCATCCTGACCGGGCAGCTTGGCGACGTGATGAAAGAGTCCGCTCAGGCGGCGCTCACGTACGTCCGCTCGAAGGCGGCTCTTCTGGGGATTGACGAGAGCTTCCAGGCGCGCACCGACATTCACATTCACGTTCCCGCCGGCGGCATCCCCAAGGACGGCCCTTCGGCGGGCATCACCATGGCCACCGCGCTTGCTTCAGCGCTCACCAGCCGCTGCGTCCGCAAGGATGTGGCCATGACGGGAGAGATCACCCTGCGCGGACGGATACTGCCCATCGGCGGCCTCAAGGAAAAAGCCCTGGCTGCTCACCGAGCCGGCATACGTACGGTCATTTTCCCGAAAGAAAACGAAAAGGACCTCGAGGACATTCCGGGGCACGTGCTGTCCGAAATGGACCTGCGCATGGTTTCGCACATGGACGAGGTGCTCGCGATCGCTCTCTGCCAGCCGTCCGGCGCAGCCGGCGGCCGGGCCGCCTGACTCGCGTTCCCGCGTCAGCCGCCGCCCAGAAGCTGCCTCAGCACGTACTGCAGTATGCCGCCGTGCCGGTAGTAGTCGGCTTCTTTCGGCGTGTCAATGCGGGCGGTTGCCGTGAACTCGCGCACCGCGTCCGCCGCCTTCGCCCGCACGCGCACCGTGCGTCCGGAAGCGAAGCCCGCCGCGAGCCCTTCTGAGAGCCCGACGATGTCGAACTCCTCCTGCCCGGTCAGCCCCAGCGACTCAGCGCTCTCGCCCGGCTGAAACTGCAGCGGAACGATGCCCATCCCGATCAGGTTGGAGCGGTGGATGCGCTCGTAGCTTTCCGCCAGCACCGCCCCCACGCCCTGCAGATACGGCCCCTTCGCGGCCCAGTCCCGGCTCGATCCCGAACCGTATTCTTTTCCCGCCAGCACGATCAGAGGGGCGCCTTCCGCTGCGTAGCGGGCGGCGGCGTCGTAGATGGTCATCACCTCGCCCGACGGAATGTGCGTCGTGAAGCCGCCCTCCGTGCCTGGCGCCAGCCTGTTGCGGATGCGCACGTTGGCGAACGTGCCCCGAACCATCACCTCGTGATTCCCCCGCCTCGAACCGTACGAGTTGAACCCGCCCGGCTGAACTCCGCGCTCCATCAGATAGGCTCCCGCGGGAGAGGCGGCCCGTATCGAGCCCGCGGGCGATATATGGTCGGTCGTGATGCTGTCGCCCAGATAGGCCAGCGCGCGAGCGCCAGCGATGTCCGCCGTGCTGTCAGGAGGCGCCACGGGCATGGCGTCGAAGTACGGCGGGTTGCGCACGTAGCTCGATTCCGGGTCCCACTCGAACAGCGCTCCCCGCGGCGCCGCGATGCCTCTCCAGTTCTCGTCGCCCTCGAATATCTGCGCGTAGGTCTCGCGGAACATGCCGCTCGAAATCGCGTTCTCGGCCGCCCGGATCTCGTCGCGTCCCGGCCAGAGGTCCCGCAGATACACCGGCTGACCGTCGCCGTCCGTGCCGAGCGGTTCGGTTGTCAGGTCTATGTCAATGCGCCCGGCAAGCGCAAAGGCAACCACCAGTGGAGGCGACATCAGATAGTTCGCGCGGACCTCCGGGCTGATGCGCCCCTCGAAGTTCCGGTTGCCGGAGAGCACCGAGCAGGCGACGAGACTGCCATCCGCGATGGCCTTCGAGACCGGCTCCGGCAGTGGGCCGGAGTTGCCGATGCAGCTTGCGCACCCGTATCCCGCGTTGTTGAACCGCAGCGCGTCCAGATACGTATCCAGCCCCGAGCGCCTGAGATACTCCGTAACCACCCGCGAGCCGGGAGCAAGCGTCGTCTTGACCCAGGGTTTCGTCCGCAGGCCGCGCTCCACGGCCTTCTTCGCCAGCAGCCCCGCTGCCAGCATCACTGACGGGTTCGACGTGTTCGTGCAGCTCGTGATGGCGGCAATGACAATGCTGCCGTGAGATAGCGTATGCTCCTGCCCCTCCAGAGTCACCGGGATCTGCTTTCCGGCGTCCCTGTCGCCTGCTGGCCCTGCCAGTTGCGGCAGCGCCGCGCGGAATGCTTCGCGGGCTTGCGGCAGCGGGATTCTGTCCTGCGGGCGGCGCGGCCCGGCGATGCTCGCCTCCACGCTCCCCATATCCAGTTCCACAACATCCGAATAGAGGGCGGGCGGCGTCTCCGGCGTATGGAACAGCCCCTGCTCCTTCATATACGCCTCGATGAGCGCGACCTGCTCGTCCGGGCGCCCCGTTGCCCTGAGATATGCGAGCGTCTCGCCGTCTACCGGGAAGATGCCGCAGGTCGCGCCGTATTCCGGGGCCATATTCGCGAGTGTCGCCCGGTCGGCGAGCGGCAGCGATGCCAGCCCGGGGCCGAAGAACTCCACGAACTTGCCCACCACGCCCTTAGCGCGCAGCATCTGCGTCACCGTCAGCACCAGATCGGTGGCGGTCACGCCCTCGCGCAGACGGCCCGACAGCCGGAAGCCCACAACCTGCGGAATCAGCATCGAGATGGGCTGACCGAGCATGGCCGCCTCGGCTTCGATGCCGCCGACGCCCCATCCGAGCACGCCCAGGCCGTTGATCATCGTTGTGTGAGAGTCGGTGCCGACGACTGTGTCGGGGTAGGCGAGGGGGGCTGAGCCGTCCCGCGGCGTCGAGAAGACCACCCGGGCCAGATACTCCAGATTGACCTGGTGCACGATGCCCGTGCTCGGGGGCACCACCCGGAAGTTGCCGAACGCCTGCTGCCCCCATTTCAGAAACTGATAGCGCTCGCGATTGCGCTCGAACTCGATCTGCACGTTGCGCCCCAGAGCGTCCGGGCTGCCGAACTCGTCCATCTGCACCGAATGGTCTATCACCAGCTCCACGGGCTGCAGCGGATCAATCTTCGCGGGGTCGCCGCCCATCCGCGCCATCGCGTCGCGCATGGCCGCAAGGTCCACCACGCAGGGAACGCCTGTGAAGTCCTGCAGAAGCACCCGCGCGGGCGAGAAGCAGATCTCCTTTGCCGGAACTGCGGCGGGGTCCCAGTCCACGAGCGCGCGGATGTCGCTTTCCGTGACGGTGACGCCGTCCTCGTGCCTCAGCAGGTTCTCCAGCAGAATGCGAAGGCAGTAGGGGAGGCGCTCCAGCCTTGCGCCGGCGCTCTGCAGGGCTTCGAGGCTGTGGATGTGGTAGTCTTTCCCTCCAACGGCCATCGTGCGGCGCGCGCCAAAGCTGTCACTCATCAGATAGTACCTCTCTCCCAGTGCCGGATGGCTTAGTCAACAGAGCGGATTATAGCTGATGCACGGAGAGCGGCGCGGGCTGCCGGATGTCTGGCAGGGCAGATGGGGCACTTTCGCGAAGCGGGCAGTTGAAACCCTCAGGAGGAGACCATGCCCGAGAACCTGCGATTCGACACCTACTACCGCTACGCCGAACTGACCGAACAGCTCTTCGCCCTGGCGGCCGAGCGCCCGGACCTTATGAAGCTGGAGTCCATCGGGAAGAGCCACGAAGGGCGCGACATCTGGTGCGCGGTCATCACCCGTTTCGCCACGGGCCCCGACAGCGAGAAGCCCGCCCTCGAGGTGGACGGCAACATTCACGCCACCGAAGTGTCCGCATCCATGGCGTGTCTCTTCTTCATCAGGACGCTGCTCAAAGGTTACGGAACGGACCCTGACATCACGCGCTGCCTCGATACCCGGGCGTTCTACGTCATCCCGCGCGTCAACCCCGACGGGCCCGAGGTCTTCCTGTCGGACCGGCCCAGGTTTCTGCGCTCCAGCACTCGCCCGTATCCTTACGACGAGGAGCCCATCGAGGGCTTGCGGCGCGAAGACCTCGACGGCGACGGGCGGTTTCTATCGATGCGCATCAAAGACCCGAACGGGCCGTGGAAGGCGCACCCCGAAGAGCCGCGGCTGATGGTGCGCCGCGACCCCACCGAAACGGGCGGCACGTACTACCGCATTCTCCCGGAGGGCAAGCTCGACAACTGGGACGGCATCACCGTTCGCATGCAGCCGAACAAAGAACGCCTCGATCTGAACCGCAACTTCCCCTCGCACTGGCGCACGGAGCATGAGCAGAACGGCGCCGGCCCGTATCCCACGAGCGAGCCGGAGGTGCGCGCGCAGGTGGCATTCACAGCCAATCACCCGAACATCACCGGCGGCATCGCGTTTCACACGTACGCCGGCGCGATTCTGCGCCCGTACGGCACCCAGGATGACGATACGTTTCCGGCCGAGGATTTGTGGACGTACAGGAAGATCGGCGACAAAGGCACCGAACTTACGGGATATCCCAATGTGTCCGTCTATCACGATTTCCGGTATCACCCGAAGGAGGTGATCACCGGCGTTTCCGACGACTGGCTCTACGACCACAGGGGCGTGTTTGCGTGGACGGTGGAGATCTGGTCGCCTCAGCGCGAGGCGGGCATCGAGGAGTTCAAGCTCATAGACTGGTGGCGCGAGCACCCGTTCGAGGACGACCTGAAGATGCTGAAGTGGAGCGACGAGACGCTCGAGGGCAAAGCCTTCGTGGACTGGTACCCGTTCAAGCATCCGCAGCTCGGCGATATCGAACTCGGCGGATGGGATATGTTCTACGCCTTCCGCAATCCTCCGCCGCACCTCCTTGAGCGTGAGATATCGAAGTTTCCGAAGTGGCTCGTCTGGCACTGCCTCATCTCGCCGAAGCTGGAGCTCGACCGCTTGGAGGCGCAATCGCTGGGCGGCGGCGCATATCTCGTGCGGCTCGTTGTCAGCAACACGGGATGGCTGCCGACGTACGTGACGAAGCAGGCGCTGGATCGCAAGGCCGCGCGAGAGGTTGTGGTCGAGATTGAACTCCCGGAAGGAGCGACACTGGAGACCGGCAAGCTGCGCGAGGAGGTGGGCCAGCTCGAGGGACGTGCGTACAAGAACGTTTCGCCTTACGGCGGAGCTGCCGACGCAACCGACGAGCGCCTGAAGGCGCAGTGGGTGTTGCGTGCAAAGCCTGGGCAGACAGTCCGCGTGACCGCGCGGCACGACCGGGCCGGGTTTGTGCGCGCCGAAGTCGTGCTCGAGTAGGTACGGGCAATCGGGCAGAGGACACCGCGCATGCCGCGTGGAATTCCTCACTGTCATGACCGCCGAGCTACAAACCTGATGCGCACTGGTGTTGCGAACCTGCCCCTGCACAGCGGAAAAGCGCCGCGATGGCTGTTCGAAAGGATGGTCGGGCTGGCGGGGTGCGTGGCCGAGGTGATCGCCGGCGAGTACGGTCCGGAGACTCTGCTCGAGAAGCTCTCCGACCCGCGCTGGTTCCAGGCGTTCGGCTGCGTGCTGGGCTTCGACTGGCACTCCTCCGGCGTCACCACCACCGCATGCGGAGCGCTGAAGGAGGGCATCAAGGGCCGCGAAAACGACCTGGGCTTCTTCGTTGCTGGAGGCAAAGGCGGCGCATCCCGCAAGACGCCCGATCAGATTCGCTCGCTGGCCGATGCCGCCGCTGTGTCGTTTGACGCGGAATCGCTCGTGAAAGCCAGCAGGCTGTCGGCAAAGGTGGACAACACTGCTCTGCAGGATGGCTATCAGCTCTACCATCACGTGTTCTGCTTCACCCGCTCCGGCGCGTGGGGTGTGGTGCAGCAGGGCATGAACGATGCCACCAGCTATGCCCGGCGGTATCACTGGTTCTCGCCGCGGATGCCGTCCTTCGTCAACGAGCCGCACTCGGGCATCGCCAGCCAGTCGCAAGAGAAGAGCGCGCTCAATATGGTGGCGGCGGACTCGGAGGCGTCTCGGCTGGCGGTGACCCAGGTCGTCCGCGAGGGGCCGCGCCCGCTGAGCGCCGAGCTGGCAGGCGCCGAGTCCCTCGCCCTGCCCGGGCATCACTGGATATCGGCCGAAGACCTGTCGCCGCGCGGTTTCCAAAAGACCCTGCTTCAGGCCTACGAGTCGCAGCCGTCCGGCTTCGAGGACCTTCTGCTGGTGAAGGGGATGGGCCCGAAGGCCCTGCGCGCGCTGGTGCTGGTTGCGGAGCTCGTGCACGGCGCGAAGCCGAGCTGGCGCGACCCGGCGGTCTACTCCTTCGCGCACGGCGGCAAGGACGGCATCCCGCACCCGGTGGACCGCCCGCTCTACGACGCCACCGTCGCAACCCTCAAGCACGCCATCGAGTCGTCGAAGTTGGGCAACGCCGACAAGCTCGCCGCCATCCGCCGGCTGGCGTCTTTCTGGCCGGACGTCTGAGGCCAAAAAAGAAGCCCCGGACTCGCTGCCCGGGGCTTCGCGTGCTCAATGCCGCAAGACGCCTATCTGTTGCGCTTGCTCAGATACCTCGCCGCCAGCATGCCGAGCGCGCCCATCACAAGCGGGTTGCCAAGGGCCTTCATAAACGCCGGCTGCTCTTCAGCGGTCTCCCGCAGCGCCCTCGGCGCCGTCTTGCGGGCATACCCCGCCAGCTTGCTCAGCTCATCCGGGCCCATGCTGCGCGGGTCGCCCGAAGACAGCCCCAGCGTTCCCAGGATCGAACCAATGTCCAGCCCGCTCTGGCCCAGTTTATCAAGAAGCCCGCCGGCGAACCCCGCGCGGTCGTCGTCGTTCATGCTGCGGGCCGCTCGCTCGAACTGCTCGTCATCAAGCTGCGACAGTGCCGCGCTGGCAGCTCGCCGCACATCCGGATCCCCTCCGTCCAGATAACGGCCGAACCGCTGAGTCGCCTCCTCCGGCTCCACGTAGGTGTCCGGGTCGGAGAAACGCGTCATGAAGTCTTCTACGTCAGCGTCATCGTCAAGTCCGAATCTCTCTGTCATCTTCGTCCCTTTCCTGGTCTAGAAACCAGCAGTATCGTAGGTCACGTTCTGGTCGGCTGGCGCGCTGTTGTCGTAGTTCATCGTCGCCATCCGCTCGCCATTGGGCGCGTACGCCCGAATGGTCAGGTCCCTGTTGGGGAACGACACCCGCATCTGCTTCAGCAGTGACACCATCAGCGGCTTGATGTCGTCGAGTTTCACGCTCTTTCCCAGAACCACGCCCAGCTCGCTGCCATCCCGCATCGCCGCCTTGGTGATGACACCGTTGGTGGCCGCTGCCTTCAGGATCTTCTGCGTGAACGCCTTTTCGGCGTCAACGGCTACCTGCGGCGCCCGCTGGGGTGCACTCCGCGGCTGCTGCACTGGCGTCTGCACCCGCCCCTCGGGCTTTGGCGCCGGGTCCGTCACCAGGGCGCATCCGCCAATCAGCAGCGGGCACAGCACAGCGAATAACATTCGGCGTATTGCCATTTGTTTGCTCCCTTTGACTGTCCAGAGGGAAGACAGCCTCAAGTGCATACTATCAGATAATCGCGGGTTGCGCATGGCGCACCTCAGTGCGCCGGGCCGCCGAACTCCTGTATCGAAAAGACCAGCGCCACCAGCCCCATCACCGCAACGAGCGCCCCCGGCGCCAGCGCCAGCGCGCGCGAGTGCCCCAGACGCTCCGATACCGCGCCCGCCTTCGTCTTGCTCGCCACAGTCACCATGCCCACCGCCACCAGGCACGCCCCGAGCCCGGCGGCAAACGCGAGCAGAAGCGGCACGGCTTCCTTGAGGTTGCCCGCCCCGAGCGCGTACGTGATCAGAGCAATCGTTCCCTGGCAGGGTATCAGCCCGCCCGTCACGCCCAGCACCGTCGGGCTGGTTATGTGCGCCTGCAGCATATGCGCCGCGTGAGCTTCTTCGTGTGCCGGGTCAGGCTGCTGCTCGATCCCCCGATGCTTGTGCATGCAGGTCGTGTGCTGGCCCACGCCGCACGTGAGCATCAGCGCCCCGATCGCCAGCGTGATGACGGCTCCCGCCACCTTGAAGATCGGCGCGAGAACCCCGCCCACATGCTCGCCTATGAACCACGCCGCCGCCGCAAGAACCGCCGCCACGCCCAGGTGCGAGAAAACAACCGCCGCGCCGAAGCGCAACACGTCCGACCGGCTGCCCCGCGAACCCACGATAAGCGCATGCACGATGCTGCGCCCGTGCGCTGGCTCGAGCACGTGAAGGGCTCCCAGAAGGAACGCCATGATGAGAGAAGTGTTGCGTGTTATCTCAGGCAAGTGTCTGGCTCCGAAAGTGGCCGGGGCACGCCGCGCGCCGCCAGCCTGTATCTATATGTATGTGCAGGCCGCGAGTCTGTTTCGTGGCCGATCAGTCAGTATCCTCGCGGTCCGGCTGCTCGCGGGTGAACTTCACCATCTCCACCGTCGTTCCGTTCCCGAACCGGAAGTGCACCTCGTCCATCATGCAGCGCATAAAATGGACGCCGCGGCCTCCTTCGGCCATATGGCCGGCGTCCACAACCGGCAGGCGCTCCGGGTCGAAACCTTCTCCGGCGTCGGATATCTCCACGCCGAATCTGCGCCCGCACCGCGTGCATGTTATGCGGATGTGCTCCCGGCCTGTCCTGCACCCGTACCGCAGAGCGTTCGCAGTCGCCTCGCCCACCGCGAGATTGATATCGTCCATCTCCTGGCCCGTGAACGGCATGTGCCGCGCGAAGCGCTCCACGCCGCGGCGCAGCGGTGCGATGTTCTCCGCGCGCCCCTCCGCCTCGAACGTCTCCGTCACCAGCGTATCGTCCACAAGCGGCTCGGAGGGCGGCGGCGCTTCCTCGCTCCCGCAGTAGTCATAGCCGAACAACGTGCCGTATCCTCCGGCCGAAAGAACGGCGGCAACCTGCTGGCTCGGCTGCACCAGCGTCACGCTCCGGCAAGATGCGCGCGCCATCTCCGCGGCTTCAAGCAGCACCTCGACCCCCGTCGAATCAATGAATTCGACGCCCTGCAGCCGCAGATGCAGATCGCCGCGGCCGCTCTCGAAGAACCGCGCGATCTCCTCGCGCAGGCGAGCCGACCCGCGAGCGTCCATCTCTCCGCGCGCCTCGATGCAGTTCTGGTTGTCACCGGCAGGCGTTATCTCGAGCATTCGTCAGTTCCATCGGCTGCAACGCAAAACGCCGTCGCCCCAGTATGCTTCCTGAAGCACCAGTACGGCCAGCAGGCGAAACGCTATGGCTGTTTGCTGTCTTTGGGCGCATTGCTTCTGACGTCGGAAAACCTCTCGTCCGGGCCTGCCACAACCAGCGTCGCGCCCTCCGGATGGAGATGCGCCTTTGCCGCCTCACGCACCTCGGCCTGCGTCACCTTTCCGTAGAGCGTCCGGAACTGGTTCAGGTAATCCAGCCCCAGACCGTGAAACTCGGCGGAGTGCAGGAACGATGCGATTCCGGCGTTGGTCGCCAGCCGCAGCGACAGCACCCCCGTTATGTACTGCCTTGCCTGCCGCACTTCTTCCGCCGTCGGACCGGCGGTCTTCATGCGCTCGATCTCTTTCTCGAGTTCCTGAACCGCGCGCGCCGCGCTCTTCGGGTTGGTGCCGAGAGCGGCCGTCCACGGGCCCGCTCCCAGCGAAGCCCGGAAACCAGTGCTCACGTCGTACACGAGCCCGAGTTGCGCTCGAATCTTCTTGCCCAGCCTGCTCGAAAGAACGCTCCCGCCCAGGATGTCGTTCATCACCGCCGCCGCGTAGTAGTCCGGGCTCGAGCGCTTCAGCGCCGAGGGCCACCCGTAGGCGACCGTCGTCTCGGTCTTGTCCGGCACACGGATGTACTCGAAGCCCGGGCCTGCCGCTTTCACCTGCGCAATCGCCGCTCTGGATGTGTCGCTCTGAGCGCGCCAGCCGCCGAGCGCCTTCTCCACGAGTTCGCGGCAGCGCGCCGGCTCGATGTCGCCTACCACCGTCAGGATCATCCCCCGCGGCCCCATGCGCTTGCTGTGAAACGCCTCCAGATCGCTGGCTCCAATCGCGCGGTACGACTTCTCGTTCTCTTCTATCGTGCCCGGATGGTACGGATGGGCCGCCGGATAGAGCCGGTTCATCAGCGCACGCTCGGCAAGGTTCTCGGGCGACTCACGCTCCTGCGCCAGCGATGAAAGCTCCTGCCTGCGCAGCTTCTCGAGCTCTTCGGGCGCGAACGCCGGGTCCTTCAGCGCGTCCGCGAACAGCGCCAGCCACTTCTCGAAGTCCCGGCTCAGGCATCGGCCGCCGATTCCCGTGTTTTCGAGGCCCGCGCTGAAGCTCACCGACGCCCCCATCTCCTCCACCGCCGTGGCGTAGGCCAGGCTGTTCAGGGTTGTGGTTCCCCGCTTCAGCATTGCTGCCGCAAACGAAGCCGTGCCCTGCTTGCCGGGGGCGTCCGCCCACGATCCCGCCCGCAGGCTTCCGCCTATGCTGATGGACGGGTTGGCGGGGTTGCTCAGCACGATCAGCGTGATGCCGTTGCCGAGCACCGTGCGGACCGGCTTCATCAGCCGCTGACGTGGGGCAGGCGCCGGAGCCGCCGTCTTTGCTTTCGGCGCAGGTTTGGCCGGGGTGGGCTTCGCCGCGGAGCCGACCGCCCCGGCGGCATTCGCAGTAGCCGGCCGGTAGTGCGGCCATCCCTCCGTGCTCCAGCGCTCGCGCTCAACCTGCACGGACTCCGCGGGACCGCCTCCGCCCGCGGCCGCCGCCGAAGGGCCGCTCGGCGTGAACATGCCCACCGTGCGCGTCTCGTCCACGAGATACCGCACCGCCGCCTTCCGCACATGCTCCGCTGTTGTCTTCTGAATAGACGGGATGTACTCCGCCAGTTTTTTCAGTCCGACTGTGTGCGCGAAGTGCCCTATAAGCTGCGCCTGGCTGCGCACGTCGTCGTTCGAAAACACGAACGACGCTTCGATCTGCCGCTTCGCCCGCGCCAGTTCCTCTTCGGATGGCGGCTCGGCCCGGATCTTCGCGGCCTCCGCCAGAAGCGCCTTTTCCAGCTCTTCGTGCGAGCGGCCTTCCTGCGCGGTCGCGCCCATGTAGAAGAGCGACGGGTCGGTCTTGCTGGCCGAATATGCGTAAGCGTCCGTCGCCAGTCCCGTCTCGACGAGAGCCTGATACAGGCGGCTCGAGCGCCCTCCGGAGAGCACCTGCTCCAGCAGGTCGAGCGCGTAGTTGTCCGGGTGCGAGCCCGACGGAATCTTCCACCCCATCAGCACGCGGTCCGAAGACCCGGCCAGCGTCAGATGCGCGCGGCGCAGTCCTCTCTGGAGAGGCTCCTGAGTGTGCACCTTGCGCGGCTGCGGTATCGGCTTGATCGCCCCGAAATGCTTCCGCACGAGCGCCACTGCCTGCGCGGTGTCAATGTCGCCCACAATCACGACGGTTGCGTTGTTGGGGCCGTAGTGGCTCTGGTAGTAGCCGTAGATGTCGTCCCGCGTCATCCCCTCAACGTCTGGCCGCCAGCCGATGACCGGCCACTGATAGGGGTGCGCGGTGAAGGCCGTGGCGTTGACCAGGTTCCAGAGCAGCGTGTCGGGGCTGTTCTCGTTGCCCTCCAGTTCCGAGCGCACTACCGTCATCTCGGAGGCGAGATCCTTCGGGTCGAACAGCGCTCCCCGCATGCGGTCGGCTTCCAGTTTCAGGGCGAGTTCCAGATAGTCGCTCTGCAGAAGCTCCCAGTAGTAGGTGAAATCAGTCCAGGTCGCCGCGTTCGAAACACCTCCACGCTCGCGGATCAGCTCTTCCAACTGACCCTTCGGGTAATTCTTGCTGCCCTTGAACATCATATGCTCAAGCAGGTGCGAGGCCCCGGTTATGCCCGTCCGTTCGTTGCGCGAACCCACGCCGTAGAAAATGTTCACCGACACTACCGGCGCGACGCGCACTTCTTTCGTCAGAATCGTCAGCCCGTTCGGCAGTTTTGTCTCGCGGATATCCGGGGCGCCGGCGCCCCCGGCCGCGGCGGCGGCCATCAGCAGCAGGCAGGCTATGATGGGAAGTCTTCTCAAACGCATCTGGCAACCTTTCTCGCAGCCCGGCCACAGCCGGCTGACACCTATTCTTACCCACATCAGGCCTTTTGGGCTACAGTGCCGCCCGGCGCGCGGCTTTCATATGCGCCCCCGCCCGGAAGCGTGCTACAATCCCCGGCGGTATGCCGGAGAACCATCCATCCTGTACCGAGCGCCGCCTTGCGGTTTCCATCACCGGGGCGAGCGGCGCCATCTACGCGGTGCGCTTCCTTCAGGAAGCGGTCCGGATATGGGACCGCATCTGGCTCACATTCAGCGACAACGCCCTTGCAGTCGCCGAGCACGAGCTGGGTCTGAGGGGCTTCGACCCCGCGCGCGACCTCGGCCTCGGCGATTACGCCCCCCGCGTGTCGCTGATGGGCGCGGCGGACATGTCCGCGCCCCCTTCCAGCGGGTCGTACCGGTACGACGGCCTGGTCATCGTCCCCTGCTCCATGGGCACGCTCGGGCGAATCGCGAGCGGGGTCTCGACCGATCTCACCGCCCGAATCGCCGATGTCTGCCTCAAAGAGCGCCGCAGACTCGTCCTCGTTACCCGCGAGACGCCGCTTTCGGCCATTCATCTGCGAAATATGCTCGAGCTTCAGGAGGCCGGGGCCGTCGTGATGCCGGCCGCGCCCGGGTTCTATCACAGGCCGCGCACCGTGGACGATCTGGTGAGCTTCGTTGTCGCGCGCATGCTGCAGGCGCTCGGAGTCGAGCAGCATCTCGTAAAGGGGTGGGGGGAACAGGAGTAGCTTTGCCTCTGGCCCGGCTCGCAAGCTTGGTAAAGTTCGAGCACACCGTGTTCGCGCTGCCGTTCGCGTTCATGTCCGCCATTGTCGCGGCCGGCGGCATTCCCGCCAGCCGCATCGTCCTGCTGATTCTTGCTGCGATGGTCGGCGCGCGCACCGCCGCGATGACGTTCAACCGCATCGCAGACGTCGAGTTCGACCGCGCAAACCCCCGCACAGCGAAACGCGAGCTTGTGACGGGCGCGGTCAGCACGGCTCAGGCGTGGGCGCTGCTGCTCGCTTCGTGCGCCCTGTTCCTTTGGGCCGCCTGGCAGATCAACCGTCTGGCGCTCATGCTTGCCCCCGTCGCGCTCGCCATCGTCCTCGGATACTCCTACACCAAACGCTTCACCGTGCTGAGCCATGCCATTCTTGGCCTCGCCCTCGCCATCGCGCCGGTCGGCGCGTGGGTGGCGGTGCGGGCCGAGATCGGCTTCCCGAGCCTCATTCTGGCCGCGTCGGTGCTCGCGTGGACCGCGGGGTTCGATATCATCTACTCCCTGCAGGACACCGGGTTCGACAAAGAGCACGGGCTGTTTTCCCTTCCGGCCAGCATCGGCGAGGCGAACGCGCTTGCTGTATCAAGAGTGCTGCACGCGCTGATGGTGGCGCTTCTGGTCTGGTTCGGCAAGGCTGCGAATCTGGGGCTCATCTACATGTTCGCTGTGTTCCTTGTCGCGCTCTTTCTTGTGTGGGAGCACAGCCTGGTTTCGCCTCGGGACAAGAGCAGGGTCAACACGGCATTCTTTACGCTGAACGGAATCGTCAGCGTCTCGCTTTTCGTGCTCACCCTTGTGGATGTGCTGGTGATTCTCTAGTGAAGCGTACGGTGCTCGGTTGCCTTCCCTATCTCAACGTGCGGCCGCTCATCCGCTCCATCGAGCGCGATGTCCCGCCCGGATACGAGCTGATCTACACCGTTCCGTCCGATCTCGCGCGCCGGCTCGAGAACGGCACGTGTGATATCGCCGCCGTCTCCAGCTTCGAGGCGCTGCGAAGCACGGGGCTGGTCATCGTGCCCGGTATCTCCATCGCCACCGACGGGCCGGTCACGAGCGTGATGCTCTTCAGCAACGCGCCTTTCGGCCAGATACGCCGCGTTGCGCTGGACACGAGTTCGCTGACCGGCGCGGCGCTCACGCGGGTGATTCTGGCCGATGTTTACGGCAATGCCTCCGAGTTCGTCCGGGCCGACCCTAGCCCGGATGCCATGCTTCAGCAAGCTGACGCATGCCTGCTCATCGGCAACAACGCCATGACGATTGCCCCGGACACCCCGTTTGTCCTCGATCTGGGCGAGGCGTGGAAGAGCCTCACCGGCCTGCCTTTCGTCTTTGCCGTGTGGGCGGCCAGGAGAAGCGCGGTGGATGAGCGCGATGTCCGCATTTTGCTGGATGCCCGGAGCGCGGGGCTGCGGGAGATAGACGCGATCACCGCTGAGACCGCCCCGGAGATGGGGCTTCCGGAATCGGTCGTGCGCGCCTATCTTTCGGAGATCATGGTCTACGACCTCGGCGAGCGCGAGCTTGCGGGACTCTCAGAATACCTGCGCCGCTGTCAGGCGCACGGTCTGCTGCCGCCCGAGGCGCGCGCCGAGCTGTTCCATCCCGCGGTGTCCTCGCAGAACAGACAGCCTTAGCTCTCTTCGCGGCTCACCTGCGCCGTCCGAACTGACAACGCCAAAAAAGCGGGCCGGGTTTCCCCGGCCCGCGCAGTATCTGCGAGATTCCCCCTGTCCGGCTAGTTCAGAGTGGCCAGACTTGTGATGAACACCTGAGGGAATATCTGCCCGTTCTCCTCGTAGCAGCTCGCGATGCCGGTGACCTTCTGCCAGGTTCCCTGCAGTTGGGCGGGCACGCCCGGAGCAATAACCTTGATTCCGGTTCCGTCGGGGCAAACGCAGCCCGAGCCGTCATCCAGCAGGAAGCCTTCGGCCGTAACCGTCAATACCCTGCCCGCCAGCGAGACGAGAAGCCCCTGATTCGACAGCCCGACACCCCCGAAGATGCCCGGGGTGTGCTGGCTGAACTGCTCTGTCAGCAGCACACTCTGCGCGAGGAAGAGAGGCTTCGGCGCGGCTCCCTCGTCGCCCGCCACAAACATGGGCGCCGAGAGAATCCGTTCGGCGTTGCCGCTCAGGGCGAGCCTGCCGAACAGGTCCACCGTCTGCCCCGCGGCCAGGCCCGACGCTCCGGGGATCCGTATCCCGGCGCTCCGGCCGGGCTCCTGAACGGCCGTCCAGTCCGCCGTTGCCGCCGAGACCTTCTTGCCCGCGAGCTTCACAGCCGTTCCGTCCGCGAGTTTCTTTGCGTCGCCTATGGTCGGAACCTCCACCGCGACGGCAACGCCCGCCGATGACCGGCCGGCCGAAGTCATGTCGGCGTTGTTGGTGGCGCGCGCGCTGATGTAGTACGTCGAACCGGCCGTGAGGCTCAGCCCCGTGATCGTCACCGAGGTGCTCGTGCCGTTCGCCGTCCAGTCCTTCAGGTCCGTACCCCCGGGTGTCGTTCCTGCGGCATACTCGTAGCTCTTAATCCCCGACTCGGGATCGCTGGCCGACCACGACGCCTCGAGCGTTGTCGTGGAGGTGGTGTAGCTCTCGTCTGTGACCACGCCCATCACCGGGGCGGTGTCGTCAATCGGGCCTTTGTACACCCACTTCGCCGCGTCCGCGCTCACGTATTTGGTGTCGAGCGTCAGGTTGGAGAGCTCCACATACGACCCTGTCCCCGCCGCGCAGGGAACGTTCTCGGCAAGCACGAACCAGCCGCCCTGGTTGGCTATCGGGGCGTTCTGATTCTGGATGCTCTCGACGCTGCCCCCATCGTAATAGGCCGTGAACGGCGCAGCTTCGTTCCTGTTGGTGCCCTTCTGGTAGAACACGTAGATGTCGTAGTAACCCGCCCGCGGCAGATCCGCCGTCCATGTGCAGCTTCTGGTGGTGGAACCGACCGTCAGCGAACCGGAACCGGCGGTGTAGAGGTAGTTCGTGTTGATCTTCGGCACGGCCTCAACACTGCCTGCGCTCCACGAATTGCCGTTCGGCGATGTGTTCTCCCAGCCCGGGTCGAGGTTGTCCACCACGATTTCTGTTGCGGGGTCGGGGGTAGAGAACGTCGCATTGGCGGTCTGAGCCACGCCGTAAGCGTTCAGCGACGCAACCTTGAAGTTGTAGGTCGTGTTGGCGCTCAGGCCGGTCAGTGTGAGGGAGTGCGAGGTCACCATCCCTGCGTCCGAAACGTTGTTCCCGTACGCCGTTGTCAGGCCGTACGACACCGTGCTGTCCGCCGGGACGTCAGTGGACCAGCTTATCGTCGCCTTGTTCGACTGGATGTTCGTGACCTGAACATTCGAAATCGCCGGGGCGCCGCTCGTCGTGAAGGTGTAGTTCGAAGACGTCGAGTCTCCGTTCGTGTTGTTCGACTTCACGCGGAAGTTGTAGGGCGTCTTCGGCAGAAGCCCTGTCAGGGTCTGCGAGTGAGACGTCACCAGGTTCGTGTCGAGCGCGGTCGAGTTGCCGTAGGACGTCGAGGTGCCATAGTCCACCTGCGATGTCGCTCCCTGATCGGTCTGCCATGTGATGACTGCGCCGCTGTTCGTCACGTTAGATGCGGCCACGTTCGAGATGACCGGCGCGCCGGGGCTGGTGCCGCCGAGCTGCAGGTCCACCGTGTACATGTTCCCCGTCACCTCCCCCAGCGTAACCGTCTGCGACTTCTGCGCGTTTGGATAGCCCGCGAGCGTGGCCGTGAGCGTGTACGTTCCGGGAGTCAGGTCAATGAAGGCATAGAAGCCCGTGCCGTCCACGTACATCGTGCGGTTCTCGGGGCCCGTCATCGTTACGATGGCGTGATCGGCGGCCTTGCCGGTCGCCGCAATCGTCACCGTTCCGCGAATGTGCCCCTCAGTGGGCGAGACCTTCCACGGCATCTGGGGCACATCGGCCCATGCCGGTGTTACCTGAGAAAGAAGCGACGGCGCGAAGCCCGACCATGTCCCGCCGGAGTAGGGCACCCTGTACGAGTAGCCGCAGAATCCCTGCGCCATTCCGCCGTTCCAGGTGGACGGGTTACGCGTGGACTTCAACTGATTGATCGCGTTCGTCAGCGAGTTGAGATAGATGCCCGGACCGACGATGTTAAACCGGTTGGCGCGCCGGTCCTTCTGGAAGTTGCTCCATTTCAGGAAGTCGGTGGGAAGCGATGCCTGGTTGTAGTAGGTCATCGGGACACTCATGTCCAGAATCCCTTCCTGCATCCACGCGTCCCAGTCCGAATACACATCGTAGTAGGGCCGGGTGGCCTTGAACGCGTCGCGCGTGGACGATGCCGGCGATGGGTTCCACGTCACCACTGCGGCCGAGTGCTTCACCCAGGGCTTCGATGCCTGGATGTTGGCGTAGGCCTTACGCACCAGCGCCGTTACCTGGTCGCGCCGCCACTGCTTGAACTGCTCGTTGGTGGAAGCGGGCTGCCCGGTAAGCCCGTACCGCGCATTGTAGCGCGCCACGCTCGTCGGGTTGTACCCCTGATTGTTGGCGGTAAAGCGGATGTAGTCGTAATGGATGCCGTCAATGTCGAAATTGTTGACCATGTCCATCACGACGTCGTTCAGATACTGCAGGCAATCCGGGTGGCCCGGGTCGAGCGCCTTGTCGGAGGTCTCAGCCCCCGAGTCGCTGAGCGTCGTCCACTGGTCGGCGACTGTGTTGGGGTACGGGTCACCCGAAACGCCGGGTATGTTGTGCTTCCAGTAGATGTTCTCCGTCTGGGGTGTCGTGCTCGATGACCCTGTCGCGAATGCGACCAGCCAGCAGTGCACTTCTACGCGCTTCTTCCCGCCCGTAGTGTCGTGCGCTGCGTTGATCATCGCCTGCAGCGCATTGAAGTTCGACGGCGAGAGCCCGCTGCTGAAATACGGTTCGCCCATTCCGGACGGATAGCAGACATCGGCCCGGCGACGTACCTGCACGATAACCGCGTTGCAGTTCGCCTCGCGGATCGTGCCGAGGCTGCCCGCAACCCCGGGGACCCCGAGGAGCGCGTCAACCTGGCTCTGGTTCAGAAAACCCGCGCCCCACGCGTCCACCCAGAACGCGCGGTACTCCTGTGCCCCGGCCGGCTGCGCCAGCCCTATCGCAAGGATCGCGCAGGCGGCAAGAATCAGGGATGCAGTCCTGAAAAGTGACATTCGTGTACGTACTCCTTAGATGACGTCCCTTCAGCCCCCGTCGCAGTTCTGCCCGTTCTGAGCCGATCTCACGCCGGAGTTGCCAGAAAGGGGGTAGGTCGCTGGGGATGATATGAAGATACTATTAGCAGTTTACGGCGCGGAGTCGCGGAAGTCAACTGCCAGGCGCGGTATTACCGGTTTGCGCAGATAATGAATGATTTCGTACAGACAGGAATCAGAATTCCGCGCGCCGAACACACCATTCGGATGGCGGGACGCACTTCGGATCACAGGAGACAACAATTGCACTCTTCTCGCGCACCTTTCCCGCTCTTTTCGCGGCGGCCCTGCTCATGACGGGGCAGCCTGCCGCCCGTGCGCGCTGGTTCAAGGGGCATACGCACTGCCACTCCACCGAGTCCGATGGCAATCTGCCGCCGGAAGCAGTCGCCCGCTGGTACCGCGACCACGGGTACAGCTTCCTGTCCATCACCGACCATTACATTCTGACCGACCCGGCTGAGCTTGACGGCATCGAGACCGAGAGCTTCATCCTGATTCCGGGGACCGAACTGGCCGCGATTCCTCTGGGTCAGCAGACGCACACCTGCGGACTCAACATCAGCGCGCAACTCGACTCGCGCCGCGGCGCCACGCCCGCGGAGACCATGCAGATGATGGCCGACGACATACGCGAAGCCGGCGGCATTATGCAGGTGAACCATCCGAACTGGATGTGGGGACTCTCGGTGGACGACATCCGCCCGGTGAAGGGCGCCGCGCTGCTCGAGGTGTACAACATGGGTTCGGGCTGCAACAACGAAGGCGACCCGGCAAACGGCCGTCCGCCCGTTGAGGCGATATGGGACGATCTTCTAACGGGCGGCAAAGTCATCTGGGGTGTCTGCTCGGACGACGCGCACAGGTACACCGAGGGGCATCCCGATGGCCCGGGCAAGGGCTGGATCGTCGTGAAGGCAGACCGGCTGACCCGCGAAGACGTGATGAACTCAATCGAGAAGGGCGACTTCTACGCGTCCACCGGAGTGGAACTGAGCGACGTGCTGAGCACGCAGGAGGGAATCTCACTCACCATCAGCCCGGACAGCCGGAGCGGGTTTGTGACTCGGTTCATCGGCTCGGGCGGCAAAGTGCTGTCCGAGGTCGAGGGGCTCCAGCCTGCGTACCGGTTCACGGGCGAAGAGGGCTACGTCCGGGCCCGCGTCCAGGCATCCGACGGCAGCCTGGCTCTCACCCAGCCCGTGTGGGTTTGCGGCCATCGGGAGCGCTAGGAGTCCTTTCGGGGCAGGCCGGGTGCAAGCAGGGCCGGCATCTGCTATCCTGAGTCTTCGGGAGGATGCGAGATGGGATACGCGTTTCGTGCTCTGCTCTTTCTGCTGCTTCTACTTGTCCTGACGCCGCCGCTTCCAGCGGAGGCGGAGGATCGCCTGGTCAATGGCGACTTCGAACTGGCCGGCGCGGCTGGCAGCCCGGCGCTCGGGCCGAACTGGTCCAACAACGGCAGCCTGCTTGTTATCGCCGATAACGGCCAGGAAGGTCTCATCCCTTATAATGGCCTGAAGGCCGTCGGCGTTCAGGCCCTGGACTCTCTCGGGTCGGGCACCGGCAGCCAGACGGTCAATGTCGCTGCTCCTGGCACGTACACCATCACTTTCGCCGGCTTCGCCTGGGTCTGGACCCCGAAGGGCTTCTACGGAGCCGACAGCCGGGTGCTTCTCCGCCTCACCGTTGACGGCGTAGTCGCGCGTTGCGGCTGGTATCCGAAGGGCACGGTCGAGAAGGAGTGGGTGAACTGCGAGATACAGTGGACCGGCCAGGTCATCAACACAGTCAAGGTCGAGATCATGTGTCAGGCCGACGGACGAAGCGGTGGGTGGGGCATCGCGGCGGCGGACGGCTGGAGCCTGGATATCAGCCCTCCCCGGCCGCCGAGACAGGGCTATCTGGTGAATCCGGGCTTTGAGTTGTGCGGCCCGGTTGGTTCGATGGACGCCGCCCCGGGCTGGTGGAGCGACCGCGCAAGCCAGATTGTTGGCCCCAACTGGCTGGGCCCGCCCGGATCGCCTTCCGCGCCCTTCAACCTGGGCAAAGCGCTGGGGTGCTACGGGCATCAGGGCCTCGGTGGAAGCTCGCTCTACCAGTACGCGTTCATGACCGCCGGATACCGCGCGCTTACCCTGCGCGGGCACATCTATGGCTGGGACACTGAGGGGTACGCGGGTGAAGCGACGCACACGGTGGTGGACTGGCGGGTCGACGGGGAAACTGTGAACTACGGCGTGTTCTATACGCCGGGGGATGTGATGGACAACGGAGAGTGGTACGAACTCGTCTGGCGCTGGGCAGGGTGGCTGCGCGGTAGCGTGGGCCTCGAGCTGAGGATGGAGGCGCGCGGAAGCGGATCCGAGAACAGCTGGGGCGTCGCCATTCTCGATGACTGGGACGTCTACGACCTCGACTATACAGCGCCGGGCCGGGCAGTCGTGACGGATGACGGGGAGTTCACCGGAGCAGCCACGCAGCTTCACTGCACGTATTCCGCAAGCGACCCCGAGTCCGGGATCACGAACTACCAGTACTCCATCGGCACGTCTCCGGGCGCGACGGACGTCTGCAACTGGATGAACGCCGGGCTCGCGACGGAAGTCACGCGGGCGCCGCTGTCCCTGGCCGTGGGGGGCACGTACTACTTCAACGTGAAAGCCCGCAATGACGAGGGGACGTATGGTCCCGTGGGTTCCAGCGACGGCATCACCGTCATATCGCCGCCTGTCATGACCATCGGAGAGGCAAAAACGCTTCCGGACTCGACCATCGTGAAAGTGGCGGAAAAGGTCGTCACCCGGCGCGTGGGAAACGGCTTCTGGATCGAAGAGCCGGATCGTTCGTCCGGAATCGCCGTGGCCGCGACCCAGCTCTACAACGTCATCCCCTCCGCGAAGATGTCCGTCACCGGCGTCATGGGAACCAGAGATGGAGCGCGAGTGATCTGCCTTGCCGCCCCGGCTGTGAGTGCGACGGCGCTCATTCCGCGCTCGCTTTGTATGGGTCTGCGCGAACTGGGCGGCGCGCCGGTCGCGCCGAATCTCCCCGGTTTTGCGGACGGGTACGGCCCGAACAACATCGGGCTGCTGGTGACGGTGCGGGGCGCGGTGACTCAGGTTGGCGGCGGGTATTTCTACATTGACGACGGTTCTGCTCTGCGGGATGGCACGGACACCGCGGGGCAGCCGAACATCGGGGTACGGATTCTGCAAGGCGCGGGCACACTGACACCGGGCACAATGGTGAAGGTCACCGGCATCAGCACCACGTTCGCCATCGCGCCGGCGCTCTTCGGCCGCGCCATTCAGCCCGGCAGCAGCGATGTCGTCAGGCTCTAGTGCACAGGTCCCGCGCCGCGGCAGGATTTCGGCGCGCCGGCGCCCAATCAGAGTGTGTCAGAGACAGTCCGCGAAAGGATATCACCCGTTGGAGAAACTCATGCTGCTCGTTTTCGCGATTGCCGCCACAGTGCTGCTGTTTGCCGTCCGGCCTGCCGCGGCCGCTGACGCAAAGGCCGGCCTGGTCAAAGTGTGCGACGGGCTGTCGTTTCCGGAAGGCCCGGCGTACGACGGCCGGGGGAACCTCTTTTTCTCCAACTGCAATGACGAGACGATCAGCAAAGTGAACGCCGACGGCACGGTCGAGCGCAAATGGATGTCGGCCAGCGAGCAGGACCAGCCGTTCACCTGGAAGAAATCCAACGGGCTGACGTTCCACGGTGACGGAACAATGTTCGTCTGCGACCACGGTCGCAACGCCATCATCCGTATGCATCCGGACAGGCGCTGCGAAGTGTACGCCGACAACTGCGCGGGCGAGCCGTTCAAGGGACCGAACGACCTCGCGTTCGACCCGAAGGGCAATCTCTACTTCACCGATCCCGT
>Ga0255342_1002605_pt1 | contig 22040 bp, 17 predicted proteins | sample wastewater_treat_3_FD_192416 | JGI IMG/M metagenome (GOLD analysis project Ga0255342, IMG submission 192416) | Wastewater microbial communities from Lulu Island WWTP, Vancouver, Canada - plant14 | ecosystem: Engineered > WWTP > Wastewater > Unclassified | place: Canada: Vancouver, British...
AGTTAGAATTCCAGCTTTAAGCTTATACCATAACCAATTGTCTTTAATAGACTTTTCATCATATCCAAGAATCTGTTCTGAATACAATGTATGATTAAGTAGACTGGCTGCAGGTTTATTTTCTGCGGTTAATTTCAAAGCACCAATTTCATACAACTTCTGTACGAATTCATCGTCACTCAATGCAGCATTTATTTTTTGTGCAACATCAAGACAATTATCCAAATTCATTTCACCGAAATTTATCTTTGCTATCGCGATTGTAATAGAAAATGAATAACGGTGTAATTTCTGATAAAGCAATTGCAGTAGATTTATACTGCAATTTTGTATACGAGTTTTTAATCAAAGTACTCACTAAATAAAGTATAATAAAATGTTTAATCTCTTTTTAGACTATTTCTGAAGATAATGATCGCAGCAGCAAGGTCTATAGCAGATCTATCACGAGAATTGTAATTAACAATCGTTTTATATGCTTTAGGAGAACAGATTGCTGTATTTGTAGTGTCGAAATTACTTGCTTCAATAATCGACATAACTTGCTTACATGCACCTCTAATTTGTTGTTCCCAACTTTTAACCATGTCGAAGTAATCTTTCATCTTCTTGTTGTTATCACAGTTGTTTACAAATGAGTTGTAAATTGCAGTAATAACAGAGTTAGCAACTGAAACTTCAGGAGCTAATTGATTATACAATTTTAAGCCATTTGTGTTTCTTTGCGCTGGCGCATTATCTGTGTCAATCAAACTACTATTCGAAATTGGTTCTAGTGTAGTACCGTCGCCATCCATCGAATCTTCAGGAGCAGGAATAGGACTATTCAAATTTAATGCAGATTTAGGTGCTCTGTTATTTTCAGGTGCGACAGCAGCTTTCTTCTTCTTTTCTTCAGCAGCAGTCTTCAACAAAGATAACATATCTTCGTGTAATTGCACATTTTCATGTAGAATGTTTGCAAATGATGAATTATCCATTTAGATATTCCTTCCAATCTATAGTATTATTTATTTGTTCAAACAAAGTGGATAATCCGTCAAGTTTAACATTCGTAGAATCTGCAAGATGTTCAAAAGTTTCTTTGTCGTGTTCTTTCTTGAGGCTTTCAACTTGCTGACGTGCTTCAGCATTAGCTTCATGACGCTCGTCATTATCGTCAGCTTGCTGACGTGCTTCAGCATTAGCTTCATGACGCTCGTCATTATCGTCAGCTTGCTGACGTGCTTCAGCATTAGCTTCATGACGCTCGTCATTATCGTCAGCTTGCTGACGTGCTTCAGCATCTTTCAATTCGTCAGTAGTCTTTTCGCGAGAGTATTCACGAACACCTTCCCAATTTGAAATATACAAGCCTTTAATCACACCGAAGTGAAGCTCAGTAGTGTCATTCAACTTTCCTTCATTCATCAGATTTGCAAGCTTGTAGTTAATAACTGCTTTACATGGCTTGAAATTTATACCTGACATAGCAGATTTAAATGATGAAAGTGCACTAGCAATAGCATTGATAGAACGAGAATTTGCAAAGTTTGCAGTATATAATGCTTTAGCAAGTTTTGTAATATTGCTGAATTCTTTTCTTGCAGATTCAGTCAAGATATTACTTGCTACGATCTTAGCACCTTCATTTAAGTATGAAAGCTTTAGTTTTCTGCTATAAGAGTATAGCAAATCAACCTTGTATTTACCAAGATCGTCAATAGTCTTAGCCATTTCTTTATCTTTTTTCTTAGTACTTGTACGAGTGATACCGTGTACCAACTTACCAAGTCCCGTACCAGCATATTTGCCAAGCTTGTTAATACCTGTCTTTGCATAGTCACCAATTGTATCAGTAGCAAAATCAGCCTTTTTAATAGCCTTGTTAACGATATCTTCAGATAGTAATTCATCTGCAGAAACGAATGTTGCTTCAAGAGGATTTACTGAGTCTTTCCAGTCATTATTGAAAGTCTTATTCTGAGATTCAGTTCTTAATGTTTCTACAAAGTCTCTAAATTCGACAACTGGCTTAGCAATCTTAATTAAACGTTCTGTGAAAACGCCAAATCCATTCTTAGTTTCATCTGCAGAAGAAGCAACAAGCTCAATACCGTGGTAACGATACTTACCATTGTACTTGATTGGATAATCTGTAGTCTTACTATTTTCTTGTGCATGTTGTTTTTCTTTTTCTTTATCATCTTCTTCGCTTTGTTCACCTGCAGATGCATCGTATCTAATTACTTCATTCAACCAGTCACTCAATGAACGACCAAGAACTGATTCAGTCTTAGCTTGAGCTTTAGGAGAAGTAGAATCACTAATAGGCTTATCTAAGTCGATAGTAATATACTTAGCACATAGTGGCATTGTTTTGTGTTCAGAGTGTAAAGCAAGCAAATTCCATTGTCGTGCAATGTACTTGTTCAAAACTTCATAAACTTCTTCACAAATCTTAACAGATTGTTCACCTACATTGATTGTACTATCTGAATCTTTTGCGTGTTTTGCATTAGATGAATCCATTTCTTCACGTTCATCTTTCTTCATTTTATAATTTGAAATTGCTTCAGTATAATCTTCGTATGCAGGTAATACTACATAACGCAAAATAGTAATGCCTTTAGAATCCAACTCTGAAACAAAATCACTTCCAGAGAATTTATCACGCAATGCTTTTAAAATATCTGAATCATCTGCATTTTCAGTATCTGTATTCTTCAAAGTATTCAAAATTTGAATAAATTCGTCAGTTAAGAATTCCTGCTTTAACTGTGAATTTGCGTTTTCAAACTTCTTAATATCTTCTTTAACTGCTTCATCACTTGCAGCTTTCTTAGAGTATTCAGCAACAGTCTCGATCTTATCTGCTAAATCATATAGTTGATTTGAATTTGACGAAAAGAATGGTCTAGAACGTGGTTCATCATCTGAAACATCATCATCAACATCACTGTCTTCACTTTCAGTTAGCTGAACACTTTCATTAGTTGTAACAATCTTTTCTTTGTGAATCTGTTTAAGCTTTTCTTCGCCTTCTTTTATAGCCTTAATTACATCTTCGTATGTAACTTCAGTAGAACGTCCAGCTTTATCCATGTTTTCTTTAACACCTGTCGCAAATGCGCGTAATGCTGCAAACAGAGTTCCAGTAAGTTTCTTACGAAGTTTATGCAATGTAGGATTTGTAAGAATTTTTAGAGTTGTCATCGCAAGTCTAGGAATCAATGTCAAAATACCATGCTTTTCCTTATGTTTTTGTAGAAATGCATCAAGCCATTCCATTGGTGCAGTATGCATGAACTTGTTACCATGACCTGCTAAACGACCACGTCTAAATACTCTTTCACCAGTGATTTTGTTTTCAAACCACTCTTTCTTTACTGCTTCTTGTTCATGCTTAATAGCATCAGACAAACCATTCATGAAATTGTTCAAATATCTATTGTAAGCTGTATTGTATTCATTTGGGAACTTCTTAGCGAAATCTAATGCATTTGGCAAACTTCTAAGTTGTTCTTCATTAAATCCACTTCTTTCTTTTACATTATCGTCCATGTAATCATAGAAAGCACACATTGCAGAGTCAATGACTAACTTATCATTGATATTACTCAACAAGTTCAATTCGATAGTGTAGTTGGCATACTTTCTAAATGCAGCATGCATAGTTTCCATCAACTTTGCATGTTCTTTTTCAGAAAGATTCTTGAAGTCGTAATCTTTTGCTTTTCCTGCAGCATTTCTACGACCATTATCTGTAAGAGCATTGTTTGCTTCTACAAAGAAGTCAGTGCTAATGAATACAAGCGCTTCACCAAGATCGTGGTAGATAGAGTCCATAGTTGCAGCATTGTGGTATTCCATACCAGAGAATGCTGCACGTCTTGCTGCACTCTTTGCCAAGTTAGCATGTTTTGCAACAGCTGCAAACTTAGAAGGAAGAACATTTCCAATGAACTTGGAAGGTGTCTTCATTTCAGGGCTATTCTGAACAGGAATTACAAATTGTTCAACGTTTTTAGCAGAAACGTTTAATTTCTTTAAAGGACCTTTGTCCAAAGGCTTTGCAGAAGTTTCACCTTCTTTAAGTTCTCTACCAAGAACACCTACAGTGGTAGTAACGTTAATCAACCACATTACTTTCGAAATGTGATCTTCTTTTGAACGTCCACGTAAAATATCAAGAGCTGACTCAGCGTTTCCACGTAAAATGAAATCTTCAAGTGCAACGCCTAAGTCAACCAAAGGTTTATTTGCCTTATTAGCTTCATCAGAAGCTATAACACGAATACGTTTAACTATATTCGTTAAAGTATCAAGGGATTCATTAGCTGAGAATGATTCATCCTTGTGCGCTAAAATTTTGTAATCTCTATCAAACCACTTAAAGAACAAATCGTCAATTTGTTTTTTTAACTTATCATTGTCTAAAATGTAAATTTGATTATTCTTTTCTGCTTCTTCTGCCATAAGTTTAAACCTTTTTACTATTGTATTTATAATTGATGCAGTAATCAAATACATTTGTCAAGTAGAATTAATATTGTCAAAATTGTATTTGATGGTGCCACAGTCATATATTCGTGCAAAACCCATTTCTTTCATTATTTCATGTTCAGTTTTAGTCGGATCTGCTCCATTTGCAACAAGTTTGTGTTTTTGATATTTTATTCTATTTTCTCGTTTATGATTAACTATATAGAAATAAGATGGTGCAGATACATGAACAAATGAAAAACCCAATGACTCATACACATTGCCTTTGCTCCAACGTCTATCTGCATAACTTACTATGTTTTTCACTTCTGGATGCAATTTGCAAAATGCAGTAAACAACTTGCTAGCACCACCAATGACTGAAGTATTCAATTTGTTGCAAAATCTCAACAATTCAAATTCATCTTTCTTGAATCTTGATTTACCAAATGTCATCAATGATACTAATTCATCATTATAATATAAACCAAGTTTGTATTTCGATGAACAAGCTCCTTGAATATGATTTTCATTCAAAAATTTGTATGCTTCTGCAGTTTGAACATCTTTGATTTTTGTTTTTCTAGCAAAAATTCTATTGCTTTTATGAAAAAAATTCAACAATCTAGATTTTACTATTTCTTGTTTGAAATTCCATTCATCTTCGAATATGTGAATCAATTGATAGCCTTTGCTTTCACACAATTCTGTTTTAATCAAATGAACATCATTTTTAATGACATTGTCATTATGCCAGTACAATCCGTCAAATTCTATTGCCAAATTTAAGTCAGGAAGAACTAAATCTAATTCTTTTCCAATCAATGTATGATCTCTCGTCAAAATTTGACCTGCATAATTATTTTTGACAAAATCATACAATTGCTTTTCTTGCTTGCTTGTATATTTTGAATTGCATGTGTGACATATTGTCAAATCGTTGTTTCTACAATACCTGTCTAACAATGCTCTTGTATACGCTGCAATTGTATTGCATTTGTTGCAACGAAATGTTACTCGCTTTTTGTCATTGTAATCATATTTGATGAAAGTACAATTGCATGTTTTAAAATAATCTTTAAAATGTTGTTCGCTTTTTTGTTGACGCAAGTTTTTTCCAATGTCAGACAAACCACAACCGTATTTAGAAATTTTGTTATCTAAGATTTTAGAACGCCATTCTGATTTTTCTGCATCAGTCTTTTCTGCAATTTTAATTTTTCTCTTCAATTTTACTTCATCAGTCTGCCATGCACACTTTGTAGAACAATAATTAGAATAACCTTGTTCAATGCTTTTAAATACTGCTTCTTTATTACATATTATGCATTTGCCTTCATTTTGTTTTTTCAAATAAGTATCATAATACAATTTGCGTGAAAAATTGTGATGAAATGACGACAAATGCTCTTTTATCGAACATTCTATATCTTTGTTGCAAATAAAACAATAACTCATATGAATAAACCTTAATATAAGTTATTTATAATAAAATTTATTATGACGTTTTCTTATGCAAAAAACTTATATAGCATATTCAAAATTATGATATAAATCTTTAATTTTTATTACTTCTGTAATACCATCTGGATGCTGAATTTCTACTTCTTCGTTACCAAATAAGCATGCATATTCCTGTGCGAAGAACACTGGACCGTTATCTTTAATCATTCTAGCACGCCATTCATCATCACGACCTTCAATTTCATTCCATTGAACCTTACAAGGAATAAAAGAGTTTTGATTGTTAATAGCTTTCATCCAAATATCGTAGAAGTGGTTCATTCCCTTAGGCGTTGAAATCAAAATCAATTTAGAATCCAAACGAGAAGCCTGAGTAGGGAAAACTGACATCATAAAGTCTTCAGCGATGTTAGCATCTAGGTGCGCAAATTCGTCCACGAGCATGTAGTCAACCGTTTTACCACGAATAGACGATGAAGATGATGCTGCAGCAAAAATCTTAGTACCGTTATCAAGTCCGATACAACCTTTAGTCCAACCACCTACGTCTTTGTTAATGCCTTGCTGCAACCAAAGAGGCAAGTTAACGTAAGCATCTTTAATACGAGACATAATTTCAATTGCCTGTGCTTCTTTGTTAGCAAGAACTGCAATTGTCTTATTCTGTCTGAACAAAGCGAGCCAAGTTAGATACAACGTAGCAATAGTAGTCTTACCAGTCTGACGACCTTGCATAATAATTCTGTTGTTTTTATTCGGAACGTTTGCAATTAGAGTTTGAACAATCTTCTCTTGATATGGACGCAATTTAATTGGATGCATACCATCAGCAGCGTTAATATAAAAGTATGTTGCGAAATGGAAAATATCTTGAGAACACTTGAGCCATTCTTTCATTTCTTCTTTTGTCATCTCAATGTGTTCACCAGTTCCACGTAGTCTAGGATTACCAAAAAACATAATAACCTCATGTCAATATAAAGTATTTATACAGCAAAAGCGCCCCGTAAAGAGGTGCTTAGGTTATTATATGCTCAAAAAACTTACATAAAAGCGAACAGAAAGATGCCATGCCTTTAGGGTGGAGTTAGTTCACAAGTAACACATAAATTCGTCTGTGATATTCGTGAAATAGTTTTGAAGTTCCTTGAATGTGAACTTTTCATTTTTATTCAATTTTAATACCACATCATTTACATCTTTAATTTCAGCAGCTTTTAACCCAAAATCGTTCAAAAATTTGTTCCAAATGAACACATTTTTATGCTTTCTGACCAATTTTCCGGCCTTTTTTAAGCCAGCTGCATCATTGTCAAAAATGTAATATAACTGTTCAAACTTGGCCAATTGTAAATCGAGATTACCACTCGAACCTGCACCACAAGTCGCAACAGCATTCTCAATAAATATCGAATCAATAGGACCTTCTAATACTATAACTGGCTTTGTTGTATCAATGAAATCACGATTATACAATTGAGTGTCAGCAATTCTATTCATGTACTTCGGATCAAGATCTATTAAAGTACGTCCTTGCCAGAACTCAATCTTGCCTGCTTTATTATAAAACGGAATTATCAATCTATCGTGATATTTTCCTTTATGACAAATGTAGAATTTCTTCCAAATTTCTTCTGGAATTTTACGAGACTTACAATATTCAATTGCTTTCTTTGAAAGTTCAGTTCCATCATCAATCTGAATAAAAATCTTAGCAGCAGCTTTATCGAGAATTTTCTTTTCATTCAATTCTTCTTGCTGCTTAATTAACATTTTCTTATGTTCATCTGCAAATTGTGCTTGCATTTTTGCAATATCATCTTCACTTGCAGTCATCTTATTGTGTAAATCGCTCTTATAAGCAAGATACAACGATGGATTTACTTCAGCTAACCATTTTGATGCTATAATTGCGTTATGTGCAGGACAATTTGTTCTCCAACAAATATAGCACAAACGATTAGTATTAGCGATATAAATAGTTCCTTTTAATTTCTTTGAACCACAGAAAGGACATTCAGTTAAAACGCCATTTGCTGTAATTTTCTTATGTTTCAAACCAAATGCAGCTTGCTTACAATATTGCAATAAAATTTGAGATTTTGTTATTTCATCTAATACTGGCATAAGTTAAGTATAATAAAAACGAGTAATTTTGTACATTACTCGTTTAAACATTATTTTGACGTAACTGAATTACTTTTATTCTTCTGCATCTTCAAGACTTGCAAAGAAATCATCTTGTTCAACTGCTTTGTTTGCCTTAAATGTTTCTTCATCTGCCTTTACGTTGGAATTTGCTTCTGCTGCATCTTCAACGATGGAAGTCTGAACTGCTGGAGACTTTGCAGCTGGAACTCCAATTACCATTTCTTCCTTACAAATAACAACTTCTTCCTTAGTTCCAATGAACTTATCGAACAAGCCGTATCCAAGTTTGTTCTTGAAACGACCACGAATTGCATTGTAATCAGGAGATTCATTGATCTTGCGTTCGTATTCATCAAGAGTGTAAAGCTGAGCTTCAATCTTATCAATTTCTGCTACAGTCAATTCCTTACCATTCTTGTCAGAAATTGGACGACGCTTACCGAACTTAGAATCCTTAATGTTTGGACCTTTTGCACCGGAAACACCCTTGTAAATAAAGTTTGCACCGTTTTTCCAGTCAAATGGATTGTAGCCTTCTACTTCACCATCTTCTGGATCGACATATCCAGTCATAGCCTTACGAATCATATCCATAATCTGAATACCGTATTCGAAACGATAGACCTTTCCTTCTGTATCAGGTGCGTTATTATTCTTAACAATGTAGACGTTGGAAACGAATCTACGACGAGCTGCTGGCAAACGAAGAGGACTTGCTTCTTCCTTTGTATACTTACCACTTGTGTAAAGCTTGTGATTATGGTCGCAAATAGGACATGCTACGCCGTACTTTTCAAGACAATCACAGCCAAAGAACTTACCTGGTTCGTATTCATACATGTGAGCGCGATTTTCAATGAAAGGCTTAAATTCGTTTGGATGGGAAGGAAGGAAGCGCATTACTACTTCTGTTTCGCCGTTCTTAAATACCGGCTTAAATACGTCTTCCACTTTATACTTGATCTTAGGAGCTGACTCATTGACCTGTGGTGCAGTGTCTTCAACTGCTTTAAAATAATTACTGAAATCGCGTGTTACTGGCATAATTTTTACCTCATGTGTTTAATGTTTTTGCCTAATTTCGCGGAACAAGTTAGTGCATAATCGTTGCTTAAGTTTTGTTCCATGATTATTTATAATTGAAATATAATTAAATTTTTCTAAATTAAAACTTCATTTAATTCAAAGTTTCGGACGTATTCTGCAATTTTGAGATTACGGTACGTGTACAAATCTGTAATTTTCGAAAAATCAATAGTGAACCTGCCTTGCTCATAAAAATAAGCGAATACAAACACGTTAATTTGACCTGTCACCATCATCTCATACAATTTATTTGTTTGAGTTTTTGGATCAATTTCAAAAATTGACTTATTTGTCTTGGTAAACTTCGCTAAAGCAGTGTTATTTGCTTCAGAAGCTTTAATCACTCTTTGAACTTGCTCATTGATAGAATCAGATGAGTAAAAAATTTTGTAAGCTTCTCTAAATTTTGCTTCATTCGAAATATCATTAATGCTTGGGAATTTGTTATTTTTAACAAACTCACCGAGATAATACAAATCTACTGAATGTAAAGTCAATCTATCTGAACTAATTGAACTCGCTAAATCTGCATAAGCAGGCAACACGAATTTCAATCTAGGTCTACATTGGATAGATTTGTATTCTTGCTTTGACAGCTCTGCAATGCGACTAGTATCAATCTTCTTGAGACGCTTATAGCTAAATAATTTCTGCAATGCAGTAAGTCTTGAATATAATTGTTCAGTAGTAATCTTCATAATCAGTGAATAAATTTGTGTACTGCACTTACTGAAGTAATAGTGCAAAGTTTGTGTTTAGTTGCCAATTCTGTAGTAAGTAATCCGAGAGTTGTAGGCTGTAAAGTCTTTGCTAACTCATCATACTCTACATAATCAGTTGTTAAATTTACTATAGACTCAATAATACTGTACAGCTTAGATCTGTGCAGCTTAATTAGAGCGTTATTGAAACGCAACACATATTCAATGTCACCATCTAAAACTTTCTTTAGTGTTACTGGTAGTTTTGTTTCTTTATCAATTTCGTTAAAGTCGAAACCATATTTCGCAAATTCTACATAGAACTTGTCTTTATCGTTCTTTTGAATTAATGCAACTTCTGTTTCTTCGGTATATAAGTCATTAATGTCCAAATGCATAGTAAAGTCCTTAAATAATGATATTTGCAGCAGTAGTTAATGCATTTGATGCTGTTGAGAAATTTACATCTTGCAATGAAGCTGTTGCATTTTCAGATTGATAATTATCGATATCAGTAATTCTCTGTTTGTCGATATTAACAGCAATCGTCTTATGTTCATGCTTATTATTACCGAAACGAGTCTTAGCAACTTCTACATCATAGAATCCACCATCTAGGTAGTCTTCAGGTTGTGTAATTGCTAAAATTGCGTCAGCTTTCATAGTTTGACCAAATGAATCAGCAGCATCACTCAAACTAACATGGTCTGATGAATAACCACTACGATTAACTTGCGCACCAGAAACAAATGGATAACCTTCAGTCATACTAATAGAACGAACTTGAGCTGCAATAGTCAAAAGACGTGTATTAGAGTTGATATTTGGATTTTCTCTTCCATTTGGAATCATACAGCCGATATAATCGACGAATACAATGTCTGGTATAAATCTCTTTCTTTCTTTTAATTCTTTCAAATAAGCTTTGATGTTAAGAGCATTGGTTGCCATTTCAGGAAATTCTTTGATATACAAATTATGTTTAATCAAACTTCTGTGAGCATCCCAACATTTACGATAATCTTCTCTCGACATCGCTTTTAATTCATCACGATTCAAATCAAACAAGTTTTGAGTAACACGTTGACCAATCTTGTTTTCTGAATCTTCAAATGTAATGTACAGAACTTTGTAACCTGCAAGAAGCATATTAGCAGACAATGAACACATCATCAAAGTCTTACCAACGTTAGTTGGAGCAAGTAACAATGTCAATGATTTTTCGTGGAAACCACCTTTCAGCAAATCATCAAGAGCTTTAATACCTGTTCCAATAACTTTTTCATTCTTAATAACTTCTTCATAAATTCTTTCAGGTTCTTCCATGAATGAGAAACCTAACGAATCATCGAATGAATAAGCTTCTGCATCAGTAATCTGTTCAGCAAAAGATTCTTTATTCTTTGCAGTTTCAGGCGTTTTGCAATACTGAATAATGTTAGACGCAACTGCCCATAATTTCTTTTGCTTTACAAATTGTTCAATTTCTCCGAACCAAGTATTCTGAACTTACTTCAGAATCTGGAATCGAAATACATTTATCAAAAACTTCAAGTTCTTCTTTATCCTTAATCAGTCTACGCATATCCGTGACTGTAGGCAATGTTTCATATCTAGAATAGAACTCAATAATCTTTTCAGCAATCTTACTTGCATTAATGTCATTATTGAACCACTTTTCGTCTAATAGTGGAACTACTTTATTTCTTACAACTTCGTTGCTGAATAACGATTTAATAATTATCAGTTCAAAATCAAAATCAACTTCTGTCATATTTTTCCTTTAGTATGATAAAAATATAATAAATGCTCAACAAATTGAATGTTGAGCATTTTTGAATTAAATGTAAGCTGAAATACTATTCTTCGTCATTTGAGACGTCCAATGTCATATTTTCTTCTGTTTCATTTTCAGCTACAAGCTTAGTTTCTTCAGGAAGTTCTGCTTCACCATTGATCATTGCAATAACATCTTGTGTTGCGGAAATAAGTTCTTCATCTGCGAATGCAAACTTCTGTTCAATATATTTATTGAACTTTTCATCCGTATACAAAGGAATCCAGAACTTAGCGCAGTACAATTCATCTTCTTTCCATTGACGAGTGACTTCACCTGTTGTTTGATCGACGTCATAATCTGTTCTAGCGTAACGTCCAGCTTTTGGCTTGAATACTACACCAGCTTCGATTGAGTCATCTAACAAACCATAGTAAGGGTTAATACCACCAGAATGTTCAATCAAGAACTTGGTCTTAGCGAATTCCTTAGCAGCACGACCTTTCTTAACTGAAGCAGTAATAATCTTACCGTAAATTGCACCGTTTTTATCCTTTGCCTTAGCTGCAGATGATGCCATCATGATAGCGTCGGACAAGAAGTAAAGTTTCTTACCACCAGGAATTGCGAATGCATCACCATATTGCTGAAGTGTTGCGTAAACGTGGTTAAGAACGAGTACTGTATTTGAGTAACAGCTCAAGACTGTTGCTAATTCGTTTTTAAATTTTGCACCACTCATATTAACTGCGGTACTTGCAGCAGCAGCCTTATCAAGAACCTGTTGTTCAACGATAGGACCCCAAGAGTCAAGCAAAATAAACACATTACGTTGTTCAGCTCTTGACAAGTCATTGTTAATATTTGCAACGATTCGTTTTAATTCTGGTACGAGAGACGATTCAAAAATTGCAATATCATCGACGTTAATGCCTAGACTTGCCGCTAAGTCTCTATTAAATGCTTTTTCTGTATCAATTACTACACAATCAAAGCCTTGCTGCTGTGCAGCTTTAAGAACGTTAAGACCGATCATCGATTTTCCCCAACCTGAATCTGCACAGATCTGAGATATCTTACCTTTCTTAATACCGCCCTTAATTTTTCCAGAAAGCAATAAGTTTACTGGAATACAGTTAGTCGAAACAAATTCATCTTTAACTACTTCGCTTGCGACCAATTCTGCTAATGCTTTATTCTTCTTTAATGATGCGACTAATTTACTTGCCATTTTCTTTTCTCCAAGTTGTGCTAAATCTTGACTAAATCTGTCTGATATTTAATTAGCTGTTTTTTACCTTTGTCGTCTGTTTCAGTAACCATGAACATAGAAGCAAGAATTCCATCAACTGTCGGATCCAATTCTTTTACAAATGTAAAAGTATAAGTCGTAGTAAATGTGCCGTCTTTTTTCTGTTTAATATTTGCTGACATTGATTCAAGCTGTGCATTAAACTTCGTGCCTGCAAATGTTATTTCATAATTAATGTTATTCTGACGTAACGGTATATTTATGCGGTTAAAAGTGTCATTAACTGCGCTGACATTAAACATACTTGTGTCAAAATCGCCTTTGAACTGAGGTGGAATTGTTCTAACACTTGTATCTTCTATTACTTTCAATGTAAAACTCTTGTGAGCCATGTTATTTCTCGCAATAGTTTTATCTCCAATCAAAATAGCTTCAAATGAAATCATAAATTAACCACAAAGAATGTTTGATGTATTTTCCTTAATGTGAACAATTTTTTCACCATTTTCATTTTCTTCGATTTTTTCGATCTTTAGCTTCTTCTTTGCAAGCTTTGCATTTGCCAAAGAAGGGTCAAGTAAAGCATCTTCAGTAATAAACGAAACATCTGAAAGTTCGCTATTACAATTTTCACCCATAATAATCTGTGTCATTTTATCCTCTCTTGATAAATCTATTTACGTTAGTAGTGACCTTAAGTGGAATTTCTTCACCTCTCTTAATCCAACCTAACACTGCAAACATTGATTTGAATACTGCCAAGAAGAATTTTCTAAATGCTGTTTCGTAATCGATTGTAAAGTATTTATTGAATTCATCAGGCCAAGCACCAACATAACCGATACAATCTATGTTGTATATATTCTTGTTTAAGAAAATGTAGTTAAACTTTGTTCCTCTATCAATTGGGTCAAGAACGAGTTTATTCTTTGCACAAACGTAGTTATATGCTAGACCCATTTTTACGTTAGCTGGCATACCTTTCTCGAACTGCAAACCATTCTTCAAATACCAATCAATCTTATGTTTAACATACTTTTCATAGTTTGAAATAGTTCTATGAGAACAAATTTCATCTACAGCATGGTTCTTAAAATCATTAAATAGTTTGATAATTTTCTGCATAGCTTCTTCACGAGTCAAACCATGCATAATATCAAATGCCAATGGAGTTGCAAATTGTTTACAGAACTCAGGAAATTCATTCTTCTGCAATACAATTCCCCTAATCTTTCTGTGATATTCTTCAAATGAATATCTTTCACCTTCATTATCAACAATCGAGCCAATGTATAACTTCTTTGCATAAGAGAAGAAACCATAGAACATATTTTCACGACAGAACTTAATCAACTGTGGAATATGTTTCTTATCAGCTCTAATCTGCAAAGCTCTTGCCCACATGTCTTGTAACATTGCTTCCAAAGCATCAAACCAAACGAATCCATCCATGTCTGGAAATACTTCTTCTTTTAATTCTTCAAAACAAATGTAGTTAGAGTCAGTATCGATTTGAATAATAGCACCTTCTCTTCTCTTTACTTTAATTGGTTCGATATCAAAGTTGTAACGAACTACGTTCGAAGCATGCTCTGCATCTTCTTCTTTTGTTAAGCAAACTAAGTCTGTTGTTTCATTAAAGTCTGCAGGTACTACTTCCATCAATTCACCATTTCTAATTACAGGAATCTTATCATCAAACTTGTAATACTTTGTATCATTTTTAAGTTCAATCTTGATAATAGGGAAGTACTTCTTCAAATCTTTAATCATTGTTTTAGAAGTGTAGTATCTGTTATTACAATCTCTTAAGAATCTAATTGTATCTCTACCACCTCTAGTAATTGCTCTTGCACAGTCAATATCAAACAAGTGGAAATTTGCATTCAAACATACACCATAACAAGAGTTAATAATCAACTTCTTAGAAGCCTGCTTAAAGTCCCAATATGCATCTTCATCTGCATTACCTGCGTTACGAGCAGCCTTCATCTTAGACTTAGCATCAAGTCTTTCTGCAAATACCTGACGAATAATATCAGGAAGAAGTGCATGATCTGTTCTCTTAAATCCAACGCCATTGATTTCAGATTGAATTACTTCACCTGATTCAATTTGTTCTTTAGTTGGCTTAATAACTTTAACTTCAGGACTAATATTATACATCATAATTTGATGAGGATATGATGACTGAATATCACCTGAAATTACCCATTTGTAACGACCTGGACATGCATAACAATATCCTGCTTTAACTGCAAAGTCATCAAATTCATAAATTTCTTTTTCATATTCGCAGTTTTGATATGTTATGTTGCCATCCTTATCAACAACTTTATATAGTCCTTCATGCTTCCACCAGTCATAACGACTAGCAGCATCAATATCATTCAAACGAATATTACGTTGATGCAAGAACTTCAAAATATATCCTTCAACACCTGCAATCATTGATGAATACTTATCCAAAGTAATCATACAGTCAATGCAGTATGGAATCATAATCTGGAAAACTTTACGTTTTGCTTCAATTTTTACAATTAGTTTAACGTCTTGAACGTTATACTCAACATATTTATTCCAATTTCGTTTATAAGTTTCATAAATCTGTCCTTCGTAATCTAACTTTCCTTCACCAAGTTCAAGATTACCTACATAGTTCAATGCATACGAAGGATAGTTTGCATACAAGAATTTTTTATACAAAAGCATGTAGTCCATAGTATAAAGACCAGGAACATTGATTGCTGTTCCAGTTGCTACACCTTTCTTATCAACTACACTTCTAACGAATGGTTGCTTATTTAATGGCGAAAGTTTCTTTGCAATAGAATCTTTTTCTTCAATACCACGAGCTTCTTCCAAATTCTTAATACGAGTAATGATGTATTCCAAGTCAAACCCATCTGAGTTCCAACCTGTGAAAATATCGAATTTCTGCTTGGCAAACCATTTTGCCCAGTCACACATCATTTCATATTCATCTTCAAACCAACGATAATTTGTAACATTATTATCGTTACCTGTATATTCGAACAAACCCCAAGTGTAAGATTGATTTGTTACTGTCGAATAACAAGTCAAAAGGTTAATTGGGAACTTTGCTTTACTTGGTTTTGGGAATTCTGATAAGAAATAACAAGAGTCATTAAACTTTACATAAGCTTGTGTATCATCGTCCCACCACAAATAATCATTAGTATGAACAAAGTCATCTAGATCGTTTAGAACACCTTCTAACTCTTCACCTGTATCAACTCTTTTTACTTTAACGATACTACGACGATCTTGCATACAAGATGTCTGAGTTTCAATATCGTAATAACATTTTCTAAAATTATCTGAAGAAGTATCTAAATGATCAGCAAAAGCATCATATCTTTCATGAAGAAATTTAACAACTTCTGAAAGATCACTTTCAACAAGTTTTACACCTGAATCAACTAATTGTTTAATAGCAGCTCTATCTGCTGCTGTATGACGTTTAATTGGACGTCCATGAATATCTTTAATAGGAGAAGTTCCTGATGGATCTGGAGCATAATAATCAAATTCAAAAGGAATCTTTTTAAAGTCAACATCATGTATTTCTTTCAACCAAATACATTTGTTAAACTTATCATACACACAATTCTTATAACCGTATTTTTTCACTCATTTATTTACCCTCATGTTTGAGCACACATGTATTGTCGTTTAAAATATAATAAAAACCAGCTTTAGTTAAAAGCTGGTTTATTTTTGTGTTAGTAGAAATTAAATTCCACGAGAAACTGTCTGCATAAATGCAGTCAAATCTTCTAGTGCCTGGAAATATCCTGTACGGAATGCTTCTTCCATCTTCTTAGCTTCTGCATTCTTAGGCATAGCGATCTTTTCAATTTCTGCTTTTCTATCTGCTGGGAAGCGACGAATTGCACGAATGATTGTCATGACGTAATCTGTAGAGTCAATTGCGTCGGGAGTTCCTGTAGTATTCATACCTGGCGTTGCCATAATTCACCTCATAAAGTTAAATAATATGTTTTATTTATATAATGAAGTCTGTCGCTCTGCTAAAGCAGAGGACTTTCTTGAAGTCATTTTTCAACAGTTCCTACTCAAGGTTACTACTATAACCAGTATCAATAGGCTTACTAGGATATTTACCTAGAGATTCCTCGCTTCCTGGGGTACTATGTTTTATATTTATATGAGTTTCATTTTGAAAATTGTATATTAATTTATAATAAATGCTAGTCTAATTTAAAGTATCGTTTTCATATACGTAATTGAACAAATCTACATTTTCAGATTTTTTGAGTTCTTGCAATGGTTTGTTCAACGATAATATGTCGTGATACTGATCTTGTTCTATCAAAGCTGATGCTGCAACATTGTAAATTGGATCGTAAACTCCAGATACAGGTTGCAAAGTTGGATTATCTGCTGAGATAGTGTATTTACAATCTTTGTAAACTTTCAATGTCAATGTGTACGAATGTGATGCTAAACCAAATGACTCAGTATAGTATTTCACATCTCTAATTTCGTAAAAAGTCTTGTTCGCGGGTATATAAATTATATCGCCCACGCGCGGGATAATTTGATCGTAAACTTCTGGAGTATTTCTATCATTTCCACCGTATGTAGAAAAATATCTAAACGATGTATTTGCTACATACATTTCAACTAAATCTTCACCCCAAATACCTTCTAACTTGTAAGTTCTAACGCTAGTAGGCATTTGCTTGAAATAACCTCTAAAGTTAAACGCTCTTGCAATCCATTCAATTTGATCTTCGCCAAAATGAACATCGTATGCAATATTATGCGTAACGTAGTAGTATACGCATGAAATACCATACATGTCCAAACCTTCAATGGTAGTATTTGCGGCAACGTTTTTATCGTTTACTGCAAAATTATCACCACTAGAACACGTTTCGTATTCAGCTGTGGTTGGACAAAGCCATGGGAATTTTTGATAATCTACTGCCATTATTGTACCGTCACAATTCCGTTCAAGTTTGGTTCAAATAATACGTTGTTACCTGCTAAGATAATGTCTTGCGAATATGTGCAAATAGAAACTGGAATAGCAAATGGTATAGCGCTTGTAAAACCTTTTGGCATTTTTCCACCAAAAGTTGCTTCAGAAACTCGCTTATCAAATATTGGATTTACACAATACATTAAGCAGTTGAATGGTGAATGCGAATAATTTCCAACTGATGCTAATCCATTATCATTCAACTCTAACAACGATCTATCATGAATAATGTCTGTTTCAGGTACAAACAATTTGTAATAATCTGCTCTTACAAATTCTGCAGTTGATGCCAAGTTGTTTGTGGAACTGAAAGTTTGCATAGCAATAGCCTTCTGTTGTGTTGGCATGCTATCATAAGCATTGTAAATGTACTTATATTGCATTGCAGTAGACTTATCAATACTCTTCAATACACAAGTATTGAACATTTCTTCATAGCTATAAGGAACATCTGGCTCAGAATCAGATTCAGTCGTAATATCTGGCAATTGGAAATGATAACACATAAAGTCAGTATCATTTGATTTTACAAATGAAAACTGATTAGAGTAATAAATGTCATTCCAATTGAATTTTGAAAGACTCGTTCCTGTTAAATAATCTATAGCTTGACATGAACGCACATTATCACTATTTGCAGTTAAACTTGCACTAACTGCGTACACACATACATCTTGCTTGTATGCGTGTCCATTATCTCTAAGATATTGTGCAGCATTGTTACCAAGAAAATCTAAGTAAGCAATACATTGTTTTGTATTTTTTGCCATTTAATTACCAGTTTTTATATTTATTCCCATGCCACCATCATAGACATAAGATAAACCTACTCCATTAATGTAATGGTGACCAGCTCTATCAAATGCAACAGAATAACCCTGATTTTCAACACTTTCTACATCAAGTTTAATATCGAAAATAGGTCTGTTTGCTTCATCAACAACGAGAACATATTGCAAGTCATTAGCAGAAACACCTGAACAATATACGTGAGCAAGTGGATCAGCATCTAGACATTTAGCAATATCTGCAGTTGTTGGAATGAAACCATAAACTAATCTGTTAGAAGTAATTGGCATATTATCATCGGCTTTAAAAGTAAATCCTAGAGGAGTTGTATTACTTTCATAGATTGTGCTAAATGAATCGCTTGTAAGCATATAGCACTTTCTAGTTTGTTCTTCTGCTAATCTTGCAGTAACTTCATTAGGTGCAGTACTATGAGACATGTCAGTCAAACTATATGCAGTTGTATAAGTTAAATTCAACTTTACAGGAGGAAGCGCGCCGTTTAAAACTGGAGTTGAAGAATAACTAAATATGTAAGATTGCAAGTGAGTAGATGGCTGTATACCAGTAACGCCTGGTAATAGCTCAGATTTAATATCAGCTGATTCAACACCAAGGTCGAAATGAGCATTACTTGTAACAGTGTTATAATAATTCGACGCAGCACTGTAATCAAATGAATATGCAGAAGCACGAGTACTTACATTTGAATACATAGTACTGTTATAACCTGCTCTACCATTTGGATATTGATAAGCTGCATTGATCGTATTAAATACGTGTTGCTTAGTTTCATAAGCAGATAATGTCACTGCATGAAATGCATCGTTAAATTTAAAGAATGTGTTAAGCAGACTATCTCTATTATCGTAAGCATTATTTTGTTCTGTTGCATGAGAAACAGCGTCAGAATATCCTGCTTGTGAAATAGTATTAATGTATTTATCTGCCCATTCACCATCTTTCATCCAATAAGCTACGTTACTTTCATCATCGTCACCTTCACTACCTGGAGAAGTTTGACCTGTACCATAGAACAACTGATCTAACCAAGTAATACCAAAGTTAGGTTCGAATGTATCGCTTTTAGAGTGAGAGTGACCATGAGAAGCAGCCATAACAACAGCTGGCATCATATCTGGAACGTAGTTGATATATTTTGCAAATACACATGGTGCAGAGAATACACTAGCTAGCTTAGTACCTAAAATAATATTTGCATCGAAATTTACATTACGAAAATACTTATAATGCAAACTTGTAGCAGAAGTATATGGATATGAGCTAATAGTATCACAGTCAGACTTATTCATCGTATCGATAGAAATATTAGCAGCAAAACCAGCGATAGAATTATAAGTACCATATTGTCTTGCTAAAGTTTCTGTATCGCCAACAACTGCATTTGCATCAAGATATGCAAAACCACCAACACCATTCATATCGTATAATAATTGTGTTTCATTATACTCGTATGGCTTTGCTGCGTGTCTTGTTTCATGTTTATCTGCACGTAAATATCTATCAGTAACAACATATTCACCGCAATAACCACCTACGTGGAACAATGGAGGTAGAATAATGTTGATTGCACTAAATTCGCCATTCTTTGGAACTACTCTATCATCATCGCTAACTGCTGATACTTTGTACGTATCCAAGCTAGTACTTGACAATGGCGCAGTAACTGTACAAAATACAGACGAAGCAGGAGCACCAATTGAACCTGACAAATTAACAAATACTCTACTTGTACTCTTAACAAGAGTAACATCGTCTTCAGTTTTGCCAGTAACACGCTGATAAGTATTTTTGTCTTGCGTTACTACATAACCTGTCTGAGGTGTTCCATCAACATTGTCAATACGCAAATATCCATCTGCAATAGAAAATCCATACGGCTTCAATGATGCAGCGCCACCAGGGAATGCTGCACAATTTACGCTAATATCATCAAGAGGAGGTTGCAGCGGATCTAGAACAATTGAAGAAACTGACAAAATCTTACATGCATGGAATGAATAATCAGATTGTCCATTATTACTAGCCGATGCTGATAATTCACCAACATAACTTGATTCATATTGGAACACTGGTAAGAATGTTTTACCAGCTTGATTAGTCGAGTTAATGCTACATGTATAAGTTTGAGTATTACTTCCATCTGGTGCATAGAAAGTTACATTACCTGTAACGGTTGTACTAACTGGTACAACCGCTGATAATAAAGTATAGCCACGATATTGAGACCTGTAAGTTTTTTCTGGAAGTTTAATTGTAACTTTATCCGCAAAAGCACCTGATGTAGTCGATATATTGACTTTACCAATAGTATTATAAGACGTTCCACGTGCTTGTCTACCAGCAATACCACCAATGAGAGCAACTGTACAGTTGTTAAATTGCATTATGCCATCGTAACCAACAGTGCTAAGAGTACCGTTATTTAAACCAAATAAACCGCCAATTAAGTATGCAGCTCTATGGTTTGGACCAAGTCTAAAGGTACCACGCTGCATTATATGACCTTGAGTATGTATTGGCGAATAAGTATCTTCGTTATGTCCTTCTGCATCATTAAATGCTTTACAGTGTTGATCATATAGTATTTCAATATCACGACAGAATGTAGTATTTGTATATAATTTTTTAAAGCCATCAATACCTACTACACCTGACATTGGATATTCATACAAAGGTTTTTCGAGATATGCAGCTTGTTCAACTGCATGAGCAAATGCAGCTTCACCAAAATAACCAACGTATGGAATCAAGTTAGCTTCACTATTGATACAAAGCTGAGTTGGAAAACATAAGTTTGTATATGAAGAAATAGCAGTAACATCTGCTACATTATAAGAAGGAGCAGATTGCCATTCTGGACTATACAAAGAAACTTCACTAGTTGAATCATCAACATACTTATTATGAGTGAAGTAAATGTTAGGACGCAATCTACCATTGAAAGATAGATTTGCGCTAACAACAACTTTTTCACACATACCTTCATTTACACCTGCTAGAACACCAAATCTTACGTCACCTTGACCAAGCTTAATAGTATCTAATGAAATTTTCGAAGTGCTATAAACGTCAATTGCACTTACACCTTCAGCTTTTACAGGTTGAATTACGAGGTTACGAACTACACCTTCATCTGCGATGTAACCAAATACTCCACAAGTTCTATCGTTAATATACATTTTTTGGATTTGAAGAGCAAATCCATTACCATCAAATACACCTCTAAATGGATGCTTTCTAGTTTTGTTAAACAAAGCATTATTTACAACGACATTTTCAATATCATCTGCTAATACAACA
>Ga0255342_1002614_pt1 | contig 21993 bp, 26 predicted proteins | sample wastewater_treat_3_FD_192416 | JGI IMG/M metagenome (GOLD analysis project Ga0255342, IMG submission 192416) | Wastewater microbial communities from Lulu Island WWTP, Vancouver, Canada - plant14 | ecosystem: Engineered > WWTP > Wastewater > Unclassified | place: Canada: Vancouver, British...
CCTACATACCTTCAGGACAAAAGATAATGTTCAGAGGATTGGATGACCCTCAGTCCATTACTTCTATCACAGTAGAAGACGGCTACTTATGTTGGGTATGGTGGGAGGAAGCTTTTCAAATAACTAATGAAGATGATTTTGATAAAATTGATATGTCTATTAGGGGTGAAATGCCTGCACCATTATTTAAACAACATACCTTGACATTTAACCCTTGGAGCGAAAAGATATGGCTAAAGAAAACATTCTTTGATAAAGTGGGAACAAATGGATTAAGTGAAGATGAAGATATATTAGCAATAACAAGGAATTATGATTGTAATGAATTTTTAGGGGACGACGATAGGCGTATATTTGAAAAGATGAAAGAAGAGAATCCAAGAAGATATAGTATTGAGGGAGAAGGCAATTGGGGAATAGCAGAAGGATTAGTATTTGAGAATTGGCAAGAATTAGATTTTGATGCTGAATTCATGAAGAGAAGATTGGACAGAGATGATTCTCCAGTATATAGACAACTACATGGAATGGACTTTGGATATACAAATGACCCAACAGCTTTCATAGCATTATTAGCAGATGAGAAGAAGAAAGAATTGTACATCTATGATGAGATATACAGAACACATATGAAGAATAGAGATATTCATGCAAGTGTCAAATATAAAGGATTTGAAAATGCAAGAATCTGTGCAGACTCAGCAGACCCTAAAACAATAGATGAATTAAAAGACTTAGGATTATATAGAATGTTTGGAGCCAAGAAAGTAAAAGGCTCAGTAAAAGCAGGAATACAAAAGCTACAAGATTATAAGATATATGTTCATCCAAGATGCGTTAATACTATAGTAGAATTAAGCAACTATGTTTGGGATACAGATAAGGATACAGGAAAGCCATCAACAGACCCAATAGATGAATATAACCATTTAATGGATGCTTTAAGATATGCAACAGAGGAACTCAATAGTACTAACTTTAGCTGGTAAATCAATAGGTATAAAGGTATAGGGAGGGTCATAAAATCAATGTACAAACGATTGTACGAGGTCAGTTATTTCAAGTTTTATCAGAATAATCAATGTGAATACTTTCCTTGCTATAATATAGAGAAATCCGAGGAAAAAGACTTTAATTGCCTATTCTGTTATTGTCCACTATATCTAATTGAAGATTGTGGAGGAAATTATAAATATTTAGATACTATAATAAACAAACTAACAAAACTAATTTATAATAATAAGAAAAGGAGGTAGATAACAAATGTTTTTCAAGAATTATGAAACAGCAGCCATGATGGATATTAAAAGTAGAATAGAAAGATTAAGTAATCATGGAAAGCCTCAAGAAGAATTCCTATTTGCTAATATTAATGAATTTCATGATAGTGAGCAAAGAAAGATGATGTTAACAGCTCAAGACTATTATGTAAATGATAATGATATCAAAGATAGGAAAAGATATTATATAGATAGAAGAGGCGTATTACAAGAAGCAGAGAATCTAACTAATACTAAATTAAGACATCCATTTATGCGTAAGTTGGTAAACCAAAAGGTCAATTATTTGTTAAGCAAGGAATTTAGTATCCAATGCGATGATGAAGAGTTTTCTAAAAAACTACTTGAATATATAGATAGAAAATTTATGAAGAAGTTAAAGAATGTTGGTAGGGACTCAATAGTTAATGGCATAGCGTGGATGCAAGTTTATTATGACGCCAAAGGGCAATTAAATTTTAAGCGAATACCGTCCGAGGAAGTAATACCATTTTGGGCGGATGCAGACCATACCGAATTAGAAGCGGTTATTAGGTATTATACAATAATCCAATACCTACCGGATGGGGTTAAAAAAGAAGTGATGAAGGTTGAATACCACACAACCGAGGGCGTTTGGTATTACATTAAAGGCGATAGGGGGTTAATACCCGACCCGGATAAGGGCAAAGGCGTTAAGGGGCATTTTATTATTGAGCAAGAGCAAGAAGACAAAGAGGGGCAAGTAATTTTAGATGAAAATGGCAAGCCGGTAATTAAGGACTTGGAGGCAACATGGGAGAAAGTTCCATTTGTAGCCTTTAAATACAACACCGATGAGATTAGCCTTCTAAAATGGGTTAAGTCATTAATCGATGACTATGATATTAACACTTCCGATACTTCAAACAACTTGCAAGATGTTCCAAATAGTATCAAGGTAGTTAAAAACTATGACGGAACGGACAAGGGCGAATTTACACAAAACCTTGCAACATATAGAACTGCATTTGTATCTGGCGATGGCGATATGAAAGCAATAGAAACTAATATGGATATTGCAGCCATTGATAGCCATTTAAACCGCTTGAGAAAAGATATATATGAGGCGGGCAATGGGGTTGATACACAAGAGGCAAGTTTGGGCAATGCGTCCGGGGTTGCACTTAAATTTAGGTATGTTGACCTCGATATGGATACCGATGATATGGCGAGCGAATACTCCGCTGCATTGGAAGAGCTTATTTGGTTTATAAAGGTTGATTTGTTTAATAGGGGCGAGGGCGATTACTTCGATACCGATTATGAAATCATATTTAATACCGATAATATTATAAATGAGCATGAAGTTATAGAAGATGCAAGAAATAGCGTTGGCATAATTAGTGACGAAACCATAATGGCAAACCATCCTTGGGTAACGGATACACAACAAGAGCTTGATAGGTTTACCAAGGAAAAGGAAGCAAGAATGGCGGAAACACTTGATATGATGGCACAATATGATGATGATTTTGGGCAACAAACCAACAAGGAAGATGAAGAGGGCGAAGAAGGCGGTGAGGAATAATGCCTAAACTACCAAGCAAAGAATATTGGGCAAATAGGGCAGAGCAAACCTTAATTGCCAATGAAAAGTCGGCATTGGCATATGAAAGAGATTTAAAAAAGGCATATCAAGAAACTATTAAAAGGATAAATAAGGAAATAGAGGCTTTTTATAATAAGTATGCAACCGACAACCAAATTAGTTTGTTAGAAGCCAGAAAACGCCTAAAGCCAGATGAGCTAATTGACTTTAACCGCCAAGCTCAGATATATTTAGAGGAAGTTAAGCGGTTAGGGCTTAAAGCCTTTACAGAGCAATACCGGGGATATTTAAAAAAGTTATCCGGAATGGCGTATGTTTCAAGGATACAAGAACTTGAGATGAATATAAGGCATAATATAGAAACACTTTCAACTGGGTATGCAACCAACCTAAATAATACACTTGCAAATGCGTATGAGGACGGTTTTTACCGAACAATGTTTGATATACAAAAGCAGGCAGGGTTTGGCATAAGTTTTACAACCCCCGGAGGAAAGCAATTAGAAATGGCAGTAAGGGAGCGATGGCTTGCTCAAAACTTCAGTGATAGGATATGGAACGACAAGACAAAGTTAATTAGGCAAATAAGCCAAACCCTATCACAAGAGTTTGTAAGGGGGCGAGGACCAAGGCAGGTTAGCCGAGAATTTGCGAAAAAAATGAATACGAGCTATACCAATGCTCAAAGGTTAATACGCACAGAACTAAATTATATAAGCAATAAGGGTAGTATGGAAGCGTACCGGGAAAGTGGGGTTGTTGAAAAATATCAATACCTTGCAACATTGGATAGTAGGACATCGGATATATGCCGAGAAATGGATGGGAAAGTATTTGAGTTAAGAGAAGGCGAAGTTGGAGTAAACCAACCGCCATTGCACCCATATTGTAGGTCAACTATTATTCCATATTTTGAAGATAATTTATTAGATGATAGAATAGCTAGAGATGAAGATGGAGAAGGTAAATCGTACAGAGTGGGAGAAGATGTTACATTCTTTGAATGGGTAGAACAATATGGAAGTCCGGAATTCAAGAAACGTGTACAAGAACAAAGAAAGCGATTTCTTGATATGGATAAGCCTTCATTTACTATGGAGTCATTGACAAATCATTTAACTGCGTATGTTGGTGGTGGATATTTATCTGTAAAAGACGCAGTTACTCCGGAGGAGTTTGAATATATTCAATCAAAAATGAAGCCAAGTTCAAATAGCTATTACAGAATTGAGGAAAGGGAATTTACTGTAGAAGATAAAAATTTACAAAAAGGAAGCACGTTTACTTTCACAGACGACCTCAGGTCGTTTACTTCGGAATTTGATGACATTGAGAAGTTTATCAGACAAGCTGAAGATTGGGGAGGCTACGAGTCCCCTGTAGTATTTCAAATAGTTGGTGAAGTTAAAACTTTTGACATGAGCCCTTACACAAAAGAATATACTAAAATGATGGGTGACCAACATGAGCACTTGATAGGCGGAAAAATGAAAGTTATTGATTTTGAGTATAAATTCATAAACAATGTTAAAGTCTTGTTTGTGAAGATAAAAAGAAGCTAAAAAGAAGAGAGAAGAAAAGTTGTAAAATTATAATAGTAAACATCAACACTTTTATATTAAAATAATAATTAAGGGCATCGTGGACGAGACCACGGAAAAAAGCGTAGCACGGAAGGAGAATGTTAAAAATGAAAAAGGAACAATTATTAGCATTAGGATTTACAGAGGAGCAGGTAACAAATATCTTAAAGCTTTACAAGGAGGCGATTGATGGTAATTATGTAGCCAAACACCGTTTTGATGAGGTAAACGGGGAGCTAAAAACATCTAAAGAGCAAGTAGCTGAAAGAGATAAGCAAATCAAAGAGCTAAAGAAGTTTGAAGGGGATAACAAAGCTCTTCAAGAAAAGATAGAAACCCTTGAAACCGAAAATAAGGAAAAGGATAAGTTACATCAAGAAAACTTTGCTCTTGAAAGAAAAAAGAATGCAATCAAATTAGCATTGCTTGAAGATGAGAATGGAAAACCTCATGATGTTGAAATGGTAATGGGACTATTCAATCTAGAGCAAGTACTAATAGATGAAGCAACTGGAAAGATTACATCAGGCTATAAAGAACAGAATGATACTATTAGAAAAGAAAAAGCATTCTTGTTCGGAGAAGCTCAAAAGGCTCCAGAAGGAAATCCAGGATGGAAACCAAGCGGTCAAACTCCTCCAGATGGAGATAAAGGTGGTAAAGGTGCAGACCCAGCAAGCTCTTATGGAAAGAGTTTAGCACAAGTTAAGTTAGGTATGATGGGAATCAACCTAAGTAATTCAGAAGGAAAATAATTTTAAGGAGGAAATGAATTATGGCAATGAAAATGAAAGTAACAAATTACAATGAGCCAACAAAACAAATATTGGCAATTCCAGACCATTATGTAGCTTTAGGATTCAAGCATAATAGAGCTATTCAAGGGTCAACAGGATTAGCAGTAGAAGAAGGTGGAAGGTATATCGTAAAAGCTGGTACGGTTTATCCAAAAAATGATGCAACAGCTATTGGAGTAATCTTGAATGATTATGATGTAACAGATGGAGATGCTATGATGGCAGTAGTTGTTCATGGATTTATTAAGACAGCCGCTCTTCCAGAAGTTCCAAGTGCTGCAGCATTAGGAGCATTGAACCAAATCACATTTGTACCACTTATAGCTTTGAATATGTCATTTAAACCTACATTAGCTACTGCCGTTAACGGTGATGAATTAGACGATATTGTAGGAGTTGCTTCTTTAAGTCTTGTAGGAGCTACATTCAGACCAGAGGCAGCAGATAAAGCTAATATAGCAACTAATTGGACTATTACTGATACCGCAGATGCTGATATTGATGAAATTACTTTGAGTCCAGATATGAAGACAGCTACCTTTAAGCTTAAATTTGCTTCAGGAAAATCTGCATTCAAGACAGGTAATTTGACAGTTCGGCCAGGAGCTAATGTTATTAGCACAGGCAAGACTTTAGGTTTTGGAGTAAAAGTGTTTGAAGTAACAGCTAGTTAATTGAGAATAATAATAAGGAGGAAATAAGAATATGAAATCAATTTATGAAATCTTTGAGAGTAAAGCAATTGCCTCTTATTGGACTGATGTTAATGCTAACATGCAAGACCCAATGATTGGTACAAAGTATTTTCCAGTTGCCAAACAAACTGGATTAACCCTTGGATGGATTAAGGGTAGAAATAATTTACCAGTAGCACTGCAACCAAGTGCGTTTGATACGAAAGCTCCATTGAGAGACCGTATTGGCGTAAGTGAGATTGCAACTGAAATGCCTTTCTTCCGTGAAGCAATGAGAATTGGTGAGAAAGATAGGCAAGATATTGAAACATTATTGGCCAAAGGTGAGCAATTTGCGCAGCCTACAATCATGAGAATCTTTGATGATATAAAGAATCTTGTAGATGGTGCAATGGTACAAGCCGAGAGAATGAGAATGTCACTTCTTTATTCAGGAGCTATTGGAATTACAGCTACTGCAGAAAATGGTAGAGATATTGCCTATAATTACAACTATGATGTTGATGGAGCATGGGGAGCAAATAACACACTTGAATTACTAACTGATGCAAGATGGTTACTTGCCAACAAAGCAACTTCAAACCCAATTAACGACCTATTGGATGCAGTTGAGGTATTGGCGGAAACCAAAGGCGTTAAAGCAACCGAAGTTCTAATGAATACGACTACATTTAAGGGTATGATTGCATCCGAATCTATTAGGAAGGCAATGAACCCCCTTGGTGCAACAAGTATAATTGTTACTAGGAATACTGCAAAACAATTCATCGAGAATGAAACAGGTTTGACAATTACGCTTTATGATAAAATGTTTAAAGACGAGCAAGGCAATGACCAAAAGTATTATCCGGATGGACTTTGCACATTGTTGCCTTCATATGCACTTGGAAATACTTGGTACGGTACAACTCCTGAAGAGTTTGACCTAATGTCCAACAATGCAGGGGCAAGCGTATCAATAGTTAATACCGGGATTGCAATTACTACAATTAAAGAGCCTCACCCAGTGAATGTTCAAACAATTGTTTCTGAAATCGTACTTCCTTCATTTGAAAGAATGGATGATATTTACTCAATGAAAGTATTTTAATTTAGTTAAAGAAGGAGGAGGAAAAAGTAATGGCTAAAATGATATTTGCTAAATCTGTTAGATATAAAGGCATCACATACCCTCCTAATACTCAGTTTGAGGTCTTAGATGAAGATGTACAAGACCTCAAAACTGCAGGTGGTTGGGTAGTTGAGAAGGCTATTAAAGAAGCGGAGCAAATAATAGAAGAGCAACCAACCGCAGAAGATAAAAGCGAAGTTGACAAGTTAAGGGAAAGGGCAATTGAATTAGGCATTGACTTCAAAGGAAATTGGGGCGTACCAAAATTGACCAAGGCTATTAAAGAAGCGGAGCAAGCATAATAAAGGGGGGGCGAGGTAATGACGGTATTTGAAATTGTTAGTGCAAAATTAAATAATGAAGCCATTACCGAGCTTGATATCAATATTGCAATAGACGAGGTAGGCGAAGAAATAAAAAACTATTGCAATATTGATATTATACCTGATGGGTTGAGGTACACATGGGCAAACATGGCTATTGATTTGGCAAAATACCAATATGAGGTAAATAACCCGGTTGATGATATATTAGATGCTTTAGATGCAACCGATGTATCAACTTTAAAAATTGGGGATACCCAAATAGCGTTGGGGGGAAATAACTCAGAGCGGGCAACCGCATTAAAAAGCCACAAGCCTAATTTAGACCAGATTCTAATGAATTATAAAGCCCAATTAAATAGGTACAGAAGGATGGTGTGGTAGATGAAATTATCTGGATTTGGCAAACTACTGACCCTCACATATACCGATAGATTGAGTATTAGCCGACATACGGAAATAACCAACCCAGACGGGACAACGGGAATTGGCATACCCAAAACCCCATTATATGATGATGTGCAATGTAGAATAAGCTTCCAAAGTAGCGACAACCCTGAAAGCGGTAAGGAAGACTCAAACCCGATTTATATGCAAATGAAGATATTTTGCAAACCAGATGAGGATATTAAAAAAGGCGATATTTTAATTGCAGAAAGAATTGGAGATGATGGAGAAGTAATTGAAACTTATAAAGGAATAGCAAATCTACCTTTTAAATATGTAACCCATCAAGAGGTTTTAATCACTGAAGTAGGTGATGCGTAATGGGAATGGAATTTGCAGAGTTTGAGAATCTATTGAATAATTTCAAACAGGTTCAGAAACAACATGAAAGTTTTATTAGAAGTTTCTTAACAGAAATGGGCATGAGAGCTTTAGCAAATACTAAAAAGCTAACTCCGGTTGATACCGGAAATTTAAGAAATAGGTGGGAATTAAGTCAAGTATTTAGAAGAGGGGATGAATTGTATGTAGTAATATTTAACCCGGTTGAGTATGCAAGCCATGTTGAAGATGGGCATATGCAACGAAAAAGATTTTTACCGATTGAATACTTGGATAGCCCAAACAGTAAAAAAATGGTTGGGGCATTAAAAGCGAAATACGGGGACGACATGAAAGGCATAATGTTAAAAGATAAGTGGATACCCGGTTACCATATGGCAAGGATAGCAATTACAAAAATAGAACGAGAAATACCAAAGCGCTATGAAAGGGCGTTGAAACAATTTATGAAAGGATTGGGGGCGGGAGATTAATGGTAGGAGAAATTACAGGCGAAAGCATTAAAAGTGCAATTGCGTTAAAACTCAAAAGCGGTTTTGCTTACACCAACGAAGACTCGCCTCCAATTACAATTTACCCAAATATATATAAAGAAAAAGTTGTACAAGGCATGAAAAAGCCTGCCTTCTTTATCTGGGTTATGGAAGTAAGTCAAGAAAAGAAAATGCGTAACAATTATGACCGCTTTTACCAAATGAATATTAGATATCACCCGGAAGAAGATGATACAACAACCTATGAAACACTTGCCGATATTGGCAATAGGCTGTTGGAAGTATTATTAACAATTGATGTGCCTATTGATTTAGGACGCAAAGATTTAAATGGTTTAAATGGGCAACCCATAGAGGATAAAAAACCGGTGAGGGGAAGCCAAATGGATTTTACTATACAAGATGATGTGTTACAATTTTTTGTAACATATAAAATTAACATTAAGCAGTACCAAGATAAAGGTCCAGAAATGGAAACCTTAGAAATAATAAACAATTAAAGGAGGAAATAAAATGGCTGGTGGAACTTTTAAAGCACAAAACAAAATTAGACCCGGGGCTTATATCAACTTTAAAGCTGTTGCCAAACCGTTATCCTCATTGGGTACAAGAGGCGTTGTAACAATGCCAGTGCCTATGTCATGGGGAGCAGAAGTTACGGAGCTATTAAGTTCCGAACTACTTGATGGAAAAAGCATACCAAAAATTGGTTACTCGGCGTTTGATGAAGAAAGTCAAATTTTTAGAGAAGCCTTGAAAAACTCATATAAGGCAATAATTTATAGGTTGGATACGGGTGGCACAAAAGCCGAATTAAAAATTGCCCCACTAACTGCAACAGCTAAATATGCGGGAGTTGTAGGCAATGAGATTTCATTGGCGGTAATTGATAATGAGGATAGCACTTTTGATGTTGTGACTTTATTTAGGGGGTTGGAGCAAGATACCCAAACAGTTGAAAAGGTGCAAGATTTAAAAGATAATGCTTGGGTTGATTTCTCAGGAACAGGAACATTGGTAGCTAATGCTGGAGCTAATTTAGCAGATGGGGCAAATGGAACAGTAAATGAAGGAACTTATGCAAATTATCTAAATGCAATCAAGTCGTATAAATGGAATGTTATGGGCATACCTCAAGATGTACCAGCGGTCAACCCTAATATTATTACCTTTATTGAAAATATGAGGGAAAATTTAGGAAGAAAGGTGCAAGCGGTGCTATACAAGGCAAGTGCAGATTATGAGGGAATAATTACGGTTAGCCAAGGCTATAAAACCGAAACCGAAACGATTACCCCGGAAACATTTGTTGCATATGTGGCGGGCTTGACGGCAGGCTCCGATGTAGATACCTCAAACACTTACCATGCTATAAATGGCGCAACTTCAATAGTTTATCCTCCAGGAGTTACGCCGTATGGTGATGAAGAAATTGAGGAAGCCTTAAAAAATGGTAAATTAGTATTGTCCACAAGACAAGACGGGGTAATTGTTATTGAACAAGATATCAATACATTACACACTTTCACTCCAGATAAGGGATATGCGTTTAGTAAGAACAGAGTTATTAGAACACTTGATGAAATTAACAATTCCACAGCTCTTCTATTTGAAAGAAGCTATATAGGAAAAGTTGATAACAATGATGATGGAAGGAATATTTTCAAAGCTGATGTGATATCATACTTGAATATGTTGCAAAACATAGCTGCAATACAAAATTTTGATAGTGCAGAAGATATACAAGTATATGCGGGAGAAGCCATTGATGCAGTTGTTGTAGATTTAGCAATACAGCCGGTTGACTCAATGGAAAAATTATATATGACCGTCATGGTAGGTTAATTGAAAGGAGGAAAACAATATGTTCTTACGAGCTGGAGATACAATTAGCGGGCAAGAAGGAAAAGCAACCGCTAATATTGATGGGAATGTTCAAGATATGTTCTTTGTCAAATCATTAGAAGCAACTTTTGATAAAGAAAAGGTAGAAGTGAAAACTCTTGGTAAGAGAGGAACGCAGCATAAAGGAGTGGGCTGGTCTGGAGCCGGTTCAATGACATTATATTATGTAACAACCCTATTCAGACAAATGGCACTGAAGTATGCGAAGACTGGGAAAGATACCTATTTTGATATTACAATTATTAATGATGACCCGACATCTACCATAGGAAAGCAAACGGTAGTGCTGTACAATTGTAATATAGATAGTACAATATTAGCTAAATTGGATACGGATTCGGATACTTTGGACGAAGATATTGATTTCACTTTTGATGGTTTCGATATCCTTGATAGTTTTGGAAACCCGGTTATTTAATTAGTTTATTAGGAGGAAATTAAATGAGTAACTTAATGCAATTCTTAATTGATAACCCGGTAGATAACTTAACAGATGAGGTAATTGTTTCAGCAAGGCTTGCAAAGTTCCCTTTCAAAATTAAGGGAATGACTGGCCCAGAATTCTCAGAATACCAAAAGCTATCCACTAAAATTAGTAGACATAAGAAGGTAGAGTTTGATAGTAAAACTTTCAACGAACTTGTTGTTTTGAACCATACATTAGTGCCAAACTTTAGGGATGCTGAAAGTATTAAGAAAGCAGGATGTCAAACTCCTGAACAATTCTTATACAAGAGTTTATTAGCAGGGGAAATAAATGAACTCGCTCAGCAAATTACAGCATTGTCTGGATTTGATAAAGATATTGAGGATACGGTAGAAGAAGCAAAAAACTCCTAAGGGAGGGTGATGGCGAAACGTGGTATGCATATTACGCTTTGAATAAATTTCATTGGGAACCATCCCGTTTCGCAACCCTCCCTTTCAAGGAAAAAGCAATGGTGATAGCCATGATAGATGAGAGGTTAAAGCAAGAAAAGAAAGAAGCTGCTAAAATTAAGAGGAAAGGGGGTCGCAGGCGCTAATGGCAACAGTTAAGAATACTGTTTTATTGCAAGATAAAATGACTCCAGTTTTAAGAAGTATAATCAAATCCATGCAATCCACTGTAGATATTATGGCAGGAATGGATGGAGTAAGTAATAAAGCTTTTGATGGAGTTAAAAGAAATGTACAAGCGGCCTCAGACGCCTTAGATGATTTTAATAGAGGAATGGATGAAATACCTACTACCTCAAGGAGAGTAGAAGAATCTATATCCAGATGGAAAAACCCATTAGTTACTGCGGCCTCCGTTATATACACATTTAAGTCAGTTATGCAAGGAATTTCAAAAGTAACTAATGTAGTAGATGAGATGACTCAAACAACTGCAAGGTTGAATTTGGTGAATGATGGATTACAGTCAACTCAAGACCTACAGAATCAAATATATTTATCAGCAGAAAGGTCAAGAGGTTCATATGCGGACACTGCTGATATTGTAGCAAAACTTGGACAAAGAGCGGGAGATGCTTTTAGTTCAAATATGGAAACAATCGCATTTGCTGAAAACTTGAATAAACAGTTTATAATTGCAGGGGCAAGTCAACAAGAAATGGCTTCAGCTTCATTGCAATTAACTCAAGCATTAGGTTCAGGGGTATTGAGAGGAGAAGAACTTAATGCTGTATTTGAATCCGCACCTAACATCATTCAGACCATAGCTGATTATCTTGATGTCCCTATTGGACAGATAAGAGAAATGGCCGGTTATGGTCAGATAACCGCTGATATTGTAAAGAATGCAATACTTGGTGCAGCAGATGAAATCAATAAACAGTTTGAAAGTATGCCAATGACATTTGGACAAGTAATGACCTCTATTCAAAATAGTGTTATGATGGCTTTTCAACCTATATTTGATAGATTAACAGAACTTGCCAATAGTGAAGACTTTCAAGTTTTCATTGGAAATATTACAAATGGGTTAGCAGTAGTTGCTGGTATTCTCCTATACTTATTTGACCTTATAACCGCTGTAAGCTCTTTTATGACAGAGCATTGGTCAATCTTAGAGCCCATTATATTAGGAGTAGTTACAGCTCTTGGATTATATGTAGGAGTATTAACCGTTTATAATGCAGTTCAGGCTATTTCAAATGGGCTTAAAGCAATAGCTACTTTTAGAGAAACAACTCATGCAGCAGCTTTAATGATGCAGACCGGTGCTACTTTTGCAGCTACTGCAGCACAGTACGGGTTTAATGCGGCTTTGATGGCATCTCCAATTACTTGGATTTTAATAATCATAATTGCAATCATTGCAGCTATCTTCGCAGTAGTAGCAGCTATAAATCATGTAACCGGCACAAGTCTTAGTGCTCTTGGAATTATAACTGGGGCATTGGCAGTAGCTGGAGCTTTTATAATAAATCTTGTAATGGGGGTTATAAATGCAATAATCCAATTCATTTGGACATTGTTTGTAGAACCCTTTATAGGAATAATTGAATGGGTATTAAATGTAGCAAATGGTGGTTTTAATAGTTTTGGAGATGCGGTAGCCAATCTAATTGGTAACATCATATCTTGGTTCTTATCATTAGGTAAGGTTGTAACAAAGATTATTGATGCTATCTTTGGAACTAACTGGACTGCTGGATTATCTTCATTACAAGATAGTGTATTAGCTTGGGGTAAGAATGATAATGCTATTACATTAGATAGAAACGCCCCTACAATAGACCATAGGATTGAATATGGGGATGCTTGGGATTCTGGTTATGCATTTGGTGAAGGAATCCAAGATACAATATCTAACTTTAGTCCTTCAGATTTATTTGATACCAATATACCAAGTCCTGATGATTATATGAATCCTTATAACATTGCGGATATAGCCAATAATACAAAAGGGATTGCAGATAATACAAAGGCGATGAAAAATGAAGTTAATATTTCAGACGAAGATATTAAATTGTTAAAGGATGTAGCAGCTACAGAATTTATCAATCAGTTTACAACTTTAAGACCAGAAATGCAAGTTACATTTGGAGATGTGAGGGAAACAGCGGATGTTAATAAAATCCTTGAAGTAATAGAGGATATGGTAGAAGATGCATATGCAAGTGTATTAGTGGGGGAGGGAGCATAATGGCTATTAGATTTTTCTTTGAGTTTAATAACCAAGTTGTACAACTCCCAATTAACCCTGATGAAATTAGGATAATATCCCCCGGTAATAATATAACTGAGGAAATTGTAAAACTTGGTGAGATAAGCATATTAAGAGATAAACGATTAAAAGCATTGGCCTTTGATTGTTTTTTACCGGTGGATACAAGCCCGCCATATGTATTAACCAAAGTCAAATTTAAAAAACCTGATTTTTATATAGATTTTTTTGAAAAGATTAGGGATTCAAAAAAACCATGTCGCTTTGTAATAAGCGATACAAAGGTTAATATGTTAGCATCTATAGATGACTTTGAGTTTGGCTTAAAAGCGGGCGATGATGATATCTATTATAGTATTGCAATCAGGGAGTTTAAACCTTATGGGGCAAAAACCGTTAAAATTAAATCGCCGGATAAGAAATCAGAACCGGCAAAGAAATCAGAACCAGCAAAGGTAACTCCTCCACCAGCAACTGAAAGACCAAAGACTGGATTCGCTATTGGGGATACTGTTGTTGCAAATGGTGATTATTGGTATTCAAGTTATGGGGCTAATCCTCATGGGACGTTTAAGAATTTTACGGGAAAGATTAGTCATATAGTAGCAGATAAAAATCGTAAATACAGATATCATATTACAACCCCAAGTGGTGGATATAGGGGCTGGGTAGCAGAAAGTCAGATAAAACATAAATAGAAAGGGCGAGTTTATGAATATAGAAGCAATTGTTCAAGATAGTAAGAGCGGACAGGCATATGATATTAGTGAAATAATAACGGAGCTTAATTGGGAAACCACTTTAGAAAGCCAACCGGGAAAACTAACCTTTACTTATCTCGATGATAGCAATGTTACTATAAGCGAGGGCTCACCTATTTCTTTCAAAGTTGATGGCAAAGGTGTTTTCTTTGGCTATATATTTAGACGAGGAAAGAAAAAGGATGGCAAAGTACCGGTAACAGCCTATGACCAGATGAGATACTTAAAAAATAAAGATACTTATGTATTATCAAATTTAACAGCTTCGCAGATATTTACAAAATTATGTAATGACTTTAAATTATCTGCAGAAGTTAAAGATGCGAGTTCCTATATAGTTTCTCCAAGGGTACATGATAACAAAACATTATTTGAAATTATTCAATATGGGATTGACGAGACCTTAATCAACACCGGAAATTGGTATATGATAAGAGACAACTTTGGCAAACTACAATTTATTAATATTAACTCAATGAAAACAGATTTGTTTATCGGAGATGAAAGCTTACTAATTGATTTCGATTATGAAAGCTCCATAGATGATGATACCTATAACCAAGTTAAGTTGATTAAGGAAAACAAAGAAACAAAGAAAAGAGAAATCTATTTAGTAAAAGATAGTAGTACAATTAAGCAGTGGGGATTGTTACAATATTTTGAAAAGCTGGATGAAAATGCAAATGAGGCTCAAATTAAAGAAAGAGCTGAAATGATTCTAAAATTAAAGAATAGAGTAACAAAGAAGCTAAAATTAGATTGTCTTGGAGACCTGAAGGTGGCAGCTGGTAGTGGCATAGTCCTTGGAATCAGCGATTTACAAAAAGAGGGAGTAGCCATTAATCAATATTTCATGGTTACTACTTGCTCTCATACATTTCAAAATGATTTGCATACAATGCAATTGGAAGTGCAGGTGAGTATATAATGGCGGGAAGTAAATTAGTAAAGATTATGCAAGACGCCGGTAAGATGCCTGCAGGAGAAACAACCGATTTACTATTTGGAGTAGTAACTTCGGTTTCTCCTCTAAAAATAAAGATTGATAACCGATTCGAAGTTGATGAAAAATTCTTAATCTTATCGGCATTGGTAAAAGAAACAGTAATTAAGATACCAGAAAGAGATGCTAATAATCATAGGCATGAGATTCCTCAACATACTACATCTCCTGCAGGGGAAGGGCCTCATACCCATATTATACCGGCATATAATACAAACAACGCACTCCCCGATATTTTACTTTGGCGGGGGTTGCAGGTTGGGGATAAAGTTAGAATTTTAAGGGTAAACAAGGGGCAACAATTTTTTGTACTTGAAAGGGAGGAGGGTATTACATGATTCCTGAACAAGAAATAGATTTAACAAATATGGAAGTAGTTAACCAACCCTCATTGACTTATCGATTGGACTTCGAAAGAAAGAGAATTAGCGGATTTATTGATAATGAAGAAGCTATTATGCAACTGGTAATGAAAATCCTATATACGGAACGGTATGCTTATGTAATATATAGTTCTCAATATGGGGTAGAGTTAGATAGATTGATTGGACAAGAATATGATTTTATAGTGTCAGATTTAGAAAGAACAATAACCGAAGCACTTCTTGCTGATGATAGAATCTTGAGTATTACAGATTTTACAACAGAGCAAACTGCGATAGATAGAATGACTGCATCATTCAGAGTTAATTCAGTAATAGGTGCAACAAATATTAGTACGGAGGTGCAAATAGTATGATTGGAGATTATTTAGAGCAATACTCATTTGATTTTCTCATTGAAAAAGCACTAAACAAAGTGCCAAACACAGTTGATAAAAGGGAAGGCTCAATTATTTATGATGCTTTAGCCCCTGCATGTTACGAGTTGTCCGAGTATTACATGAGATTAAAGAAAATATTGCAAGACACTTACGCAGAAACCGCAAGTGAGCAATATTTAGACCTAAGGGTTGCGGAACAAGGTATAACCCGATTTCAAGCCACATATGCGGTTAAAAAAGGGGTGTTTGAAACTGAAAACGGGAATCCAATTGAGATTCAAATTGGAAGTAGATTCTCAACAATATCTGAAACAGAAGCTATAAATTATGAAGTGACTGCTCCTTATTTAGAAGGAGGAAATCCAGTTCTAGGAACTTATCAATTAACTTGTGAAAGAGTTGGTACAATTGGAAATAGTTATGTAGGTAATTTAATTCCGATTAGCTATATTCAAGGATTAAGTTCAGCAGTATTAAGTGATTTGATAATTCCAGCTAGAGATACAGAAACCGATGAACAATTAAGGGAAAGATACTTTTTATCTTTAAAGGTTAAGCCTTTTGGGGGCAATATTGCCCAATATAAAGAAGTTTTAAAAAATATAGAAGGTGTAGGAGAAGTTCAAATATATCCGGTTTGGGATGGAGGAGGAACGGTTAAATGCAGTGTTATAGATGCTTCATTCAACCCTATTACAACTGATTTTATCAATGTAATTCAAAATGAAATCGACCCAACACCTCAAGGTACTGGATTAGGGTTAGCTCCAATAGGGCATACTGTAACAGTTGTAACACCTGATGAATTAACTATCAATATAGAAACCAATATACTTTTAATGGCAGGGTATACAAAAGCTCAAGTTGAACAGCCGATAAAAGATGCTCTTGAAGAGTATATGCTAAGTCTTAGAAGACAGTGGGGAATCCCAAATGACTTTAACGAACATATTCTTGGAGTTTATATATCCAGAATAAATGCGGCAATATTAAATGTTGCAGGAATTGCGAATGTGACCAACACTAAAATAAATAGCCTGACGGAAGATTTAACATTGCTTGAAAATGCAACCATCCAACAACTTCCAATATTGGGGGCGGTGACGTTAAATGAATAAAACAGATTTAGCTAAATATTATCCCATAATTTATAAAGGGGTTCTTGAAACAGACCAATTAGTTGCAACAGAGAACAAACTATTTGAAGAGGTTGAACAGCTAACATTAGAAGTTGAACAAAACCAATTTATTCTGACTGCCAATGCAAGAGGATTAGCTGTTTACGAGAATATGTTAAATATAATAGCAAATCCACAGTCAGATAGTATACAATTTAGGAGAGAGAGGATAATCAATAGGTTATCAACGGCTCCACCCTTTACAATAAGGGAATTAAGAAATAAGCTTGACCAATTATTAGGGGAAGATAATTATATAATCGATTTAGTGCATCGAGAATATAAGTTTAACTTAACTACCTTTATTGGGGAATATGGTAAAGTAGATGAAATGCTTAGAACACTATTTGTTATACTTCCAGTAAACTTAGAAAAACATGTACTCAATTTAATAATTGCTGAAAAAGCTATTCTTACCTATATAGGTCAAATATTAGATTTAGCAATGGAGTATACCCTAAGTAGTGACATCAATGCGAACTATAATGTAAATATTGATGGGAAGATTGGGCAAGTAGTTGATTTAGCAAAGGACTATTTACTAAGTAGTGATATTGTAAGCAGTGCTACAATTCAAGCAGATGCAAAAGCAGCTCAAGTTGTTAGCCCGGGAATGGTATATAATATTAAATAAGGAGGAAATGATATGGCAATTTTTAACAGCACAGTAATAACTGAGCGGGGGCATAACCTAATGGCTAAAATTGCAACCGGCTCAACCAAAATGCACTTTACTAAAATTAGGACATCAGATTCTAACCCATCCGATGACTCGTTACCAACATTGACGACACTATCTTCAATAAAACAGGTAATAGATATTAGTGAGGTTGCGGTAGTAAATAATGCGACGGTAAAGGTTAGCGGTGCGGTTTCAAATGCTGATTTGGCGAGCGGTTACTTTGTTAGGGCAATAGGGCTATATGCCCAAGACCCAGATTTGGGGGAGATTTTGTACTCAGTAACAAAGGCAACTCTTGCAGATTACATGCCCCCAAATAATGGGTTAAGCTCCTCAAGCCTAATGATTAACCTATTAACCGCTACCTCAAATGCGGATAATGTAACTATAAATGTTGACCCGGGTGCGGTTGCAACTATTGGGGATATTAACGAGGTAAAAGGTCAAATTGAAGATATTAAAGGTTTTGTTGGTTACTCCGATGATGGAGTAATTGGGATTGAATGGGATGTAAAAAATAAAACTGTTAAGAGGATTGGCGATGCGGTAGGCAAAAATGCTGGTGAAGATTTTGATGAATATAACATGTATGGCAACCGTAAAAAATGTATCATAAATGATGCCGGTGTTGTATTGGCGTATTTAGGGGATGCGGGCTACACAGAATCAGGTAAATTAGTAACTGCGGTTACAGTTAATGACACAAACTACCCGATAGGAACGCATGTGCAAGTAATGGTTGAGCAACCGGCGTTTTGGTACAAGTCAGTGCCTATTGATTTTAAGAAAATACCGGGCAAAAGAGGATTTAGCGTACAAAAGATTAGATATTACATTTCAGAAACAGCAAGATTTGGCTTTAAGTTACACCCCGCATTTTATACAAGGGATGGCAGTAAAACCCCGGTTGATAGGATTTATTTATCAGCGTATGAGGGTTGTGCCTATGATGTATCAGCGGGCAACTATATTTTAAACGACGAACAAATTGTAGATTTTACCGCAAACTCGGGTGATAAATTGTCGTCAATAATAAATGTAAAACCAATTTCAGGATTAACCCAAGATTTTACAAGAGCAAAAGCCAGAATTATTGCTAAAAATAGGGGAACAGGTTGGGGCTTGGAAGATATATTTAGTAACTCAATGTCACAACTATTGTTTGCAATTGAATATGGCTCTTTTGATACCCAAGGTCAAATAGGTTTAGGGGTTGTAAATAAAATAGATGATGGAACATCAAACATGAGTAACCCTACTGGGGCAACATTTGATATTGGTAATGGCTCAGGGATGGCTCCGGGAACAAATGGGCTTGTTTCCGTTATTTACAGGGGTCAGGAAAACTTTTGGGGCAATATTTACAAATGGGAAGATGGCTTAAATGTATATGCGGATGGTGAAAACAACCAAGCATATATAGCTTATGGTAACTTCCAAGATAGTAAAATTGACGGAGATTATATTGATGTTGGTTTTGAACTGGCAAATGTTAATGGTTATATTAGTGCCATAGGTTGGTCAGAAGAATTTGACTTTGCATTTTTAGCAACCGAAACTTTAGGTGCAAGTAATAAACCTATTGAAGACCTTTTTTACCAAAATGCTGCAAGTGTAGGGCATAAGATCTCGAATGTCGGTGGGTATTGGACTAGTACCTTGTCTGCGGGCGGTTTCTTGCGGCGTGTGAGTATTACCCCCTCGGATCATTATCGTTATCGTGGTGGTCGCGTCTTGTTTGTGCCTGCAGCATAAGCAAGCAAACTAATAAAACTTTATGGGCAAGGAAAAATTTTATAAGGAGGTAATAAAAAATGAGAATTCGAGGTACACAAACCGAAGTATTGAAATTAGAGCAGGATGATTTCAAAGTTTACATTAGGTCAAATATTGTACGCATTGAAGAAGAAGGAACCGAAGACGAACCCGGTTTTATTGGTTGGGAATACGATGAAATTGAAATGTCAATACCCGAATACCAAGAAATGATTAAAACCGAGGTTGATGATTTAAGGGAAGAAGATTTGAATAACAAGTTGGCACTAACCGAAATATTTGAATTACTAATTATGTAAAGGGGGTAAAACAAAATGGCTAAAATTTATGCTGAATTGATTGTAGCGGGTAGAAAAGAATTTAACCAAGTACCGGAACAAATTTCAGATGATGTTAAAGAAGTTTTAAAAACCTATGTTGCCAACTCAAAGATATCACCTGAACAATATGAAGAATTAGTTGGTGAGGTCTATGTGGGCTAAAATAAAACTAATATTAACCATCGGGGTAATGGAAGAGGCTATTATGTATTATAGGAACGCAAGTGATGAAATGACAGAATTCCTTCAGGAGCAAGCAGTTGAGCATTGGAATATTAAATGATAGGAGGTTGATTGCATGGCAAGGGCAAGAAAGAAAAAGATAGAAGTTGGTGTACTTCAAGTGCTGCAAATGATTATAGAGCAATTACAAATGGGGGGTTAGGGTTATGCAGCTAACACAGAATTTTAAGTTATCCGAATTTTCCAGCCGTGGCCAACCGGTCCCGCCCGAATACCTGTGTAATGTCCAGGTGTTAGCCACCAATTTGGGAGGAATTACAACATGAAAGAAATCTGGACACGGATTCAACTTATGCTCACTGCTATCGGCGGCTGGCTCGGTTGGTTTCTCGGAGGAGCTGACGGCTTTCTCTATGCGCTCATAGCATTCGTGGTTATAGACTACATCACCGGTGTTATGTGCGCAATCGTAGACCACAAGCTATCCAGCGAGGTCGGCTTCAAGGGCATCTGTAAAAAGGTGCTCATTTTTATGATGGTCGGTATCGGAAACATCATCGACGTCCAAGTGCTGGGACAGGCTGGGGTGCTGCGTACTGCGGTCATCTTCTTTTATCTATCCAATGAGGGCGTGTCGATGCTTGAAAATGCCGGACATCTCGGACTGCCCATCCCGGCGAAACTCAAGGACATTTTAGTACAGCTTCACAACAGATCGGAGGATAAATAGATGAACCTGCATAAACTCATTCTGACCAACAACGCCTGCTACAAAGCGGGCAAAACCATCACACCGAAAGGCATTATGGTGCATTCCACGGGGGCTAACAATCCCAACCTGAAACGCTATGTAGGACCCGACGACGGTCTGCTCGGCGTCAACCAGTACGGAAACCACTGGAACGTCGAGCGTCCGGGCGGTCGACAGGTTTGCGTCCACGCTTTCATCGGTAAGCTCAAGGACGGCACTATCGCCACCTACCAGACGCTGCCGTGGAATATGCGAGGCTGGCATGGCGGCGGCAGTTCCAATGACACACACATCGGCTTTGAAATCTGCGAGGACGGTCTGACCGATGCCTCGTATTTTTCTGCTGTTTATAACGAAGCCGTGGAGTTTTGCGTCTATCTCTGTAAGCAGTACGGACTGACGGAGAAGGACATCATCTGCCACAGTGAGGGTTACAAGCTGGGAATCGCCAGCAACCATGGCGACGTCATGCACTGGTTTCCGAAGCACGGCAAGAGCATGGATACTTTCCGTGCTGATGTGAAGGCTGGACTGGTGGCAACAGAAGCACCCGCTCCTGGCACACCGACTACTCTATGGAAAATCGAATTGACATAGCTAATGGAGGCAGATAATGAGCCAAAAAACGAAGCAAATTCTTGACGTTATAACACGGGTGTTAATGTGGGTGTCTATGCTGGGTGCGCTATTTTCGGCAGTCGCAACCCAGCTAGCAGACGCCGGATTAGAACTACCTGCGGTGGCCTCGGCAATCGTTTCTGTGATTGTTTTGGTGGGAAGATTCGCGAGAAATCTAGTCCCCAAACTGCCGGAATTGTTGCTGATTCTCGGCCTGTCAGGCGTTGCCGTGGCAGGGTCTGGTATAATTGACG
>Ga0255342_1002651_pt1 | contig 21710 bp, 13 predicted proteins | sample wastewater_treat_3_FD_192416 | JGI IMG/M metagenome (GOLD analysis project Ga0255342, IMG submission 192416) | Wastewater microbial communities from Lulu Island WWTP, Vancouver, Canada - plant14 | ecosystem: Engineered > WWTP > Wastewater > Unclassified | place: Canada: Vancouver, British...
ACATATTCCAAGGCGTCAAAATTATCTAACACATATCTTCCATTATATCCGATATTGAAATTGGATTTTTTGCTGTTAAACTTGTCGTTCAGCTCATAGCTCAGGTTTAATTTTAAATTGAAATCATTTTCCCGGAGCAGTGAATAAAATCTTTTCTGGCGGTCACTACCTGTAAAAAAATAGAACTCTCCCAATCCTTTGGTCAAATAATTTTCACGCCTATCGGGTTCAGAGCTGGTTACATTATTATAGGAAATACCGGCATTGAATTTTGTTCTGTCGTTCAACTGCCATTCGGTCGACAATTGATTGACAATAAGAGTATTGTCGTTGGTTTGTTGTCGTCTTAGAAAACCCAGGTAGCGGTCGGGGTCGTCTTGATGTTTCTCTCCGTTTGTACCTGTGTATTCCCCCACATATTGATTGTTGATGTGAAGTATTAAGAGGTTATAAGCCAGTCGATGTCGATTGAATTCGTACTGTGCATTTCCGAGAATAAGCTGATCGGTGGAATTGGAGTATTTTCTACCCAACTGATCTTGCCACACCGTGCCGTCCACAACTGTGTTTCTTACTATTTCATCCATCACAGCCGAATAGCTTTTGCTGTGCGACCCGACCACATAAAAAGAGAGTGGATTTAAAGCATCTCCTATCTCGAATCTTTTTCCGCCGGAAATACTGACCGAGTGGTTTACAGGCGTTATTTGAGAAGGGTCCAGGCTGTTGCTGAAATTAAAGTGATCGGTCGAAGGACGCGTTCTGTTTGCAAGTCCGAAGTAATCGGTTCCGTCCTGCACGAAGTACGGATTTTGAATGGCGGAAGTGTTGACTCCTCCCGAAAACTCCACGCTAAAATCTTCATCCCCGACCAGTTCTTTGGAACTAATATCAATCACGGCGCCGCCCACATCGCCTGCAAGCGAGCTGTTAAACACCTTACTTACACTTATGTTCTGTATGACATCGGTTCCAAAAAAATTAAGAGCAATATTCTTATATTCCGGGTCTTCCGAGGGTATGGGGAAGCCGTTGAGCGTTGTACTATTATAACGGTCACCCAGTCCGCGAACGAAAACGTTCTTCACCCCATCCTGTTTCGATATTCCCGAAACTTTGGTAACGGCCACCTCTGCGTCCCCGATTCCTTTTCTGGACATTTCATGTGCACTTACCGCTTGGGTAACAAGCAAGGCTTTTCGTTGCTCCAACAGCATCATGTTTTCACTTTCGCGATTAGCTCTCGCCACCACTTCCATTTCGGTTAAGAGAAATTCGGCAGGTTTGAGATGAACATTTAAAGATGTGGTTTTGCCGGCTTCTACAACAACATTTTCCTTTGTGACCGTTTGATAAGAAATATAGGAAATAGTCAAGGTATAAGTTCCGGGGCTAACTTTTTGGATGTGGTACTCGCCATCCAAATCCGTAGCCGCACCCAAGATAGTGCCTTCGATAACAACGGCGGCCCCGATAAGCTGTTCTCCAGATTCCGCATCGAATATTTTACCGCTGATACAGCCTGTCTCCGCCCTGAGCGAAAAGGTAAAAAACATAGAGACGATCAAAAAACCACAAGTCTTCAATCCCTTGGCGAGTCTGTTTTTAAGCTTTCTGCGCATCGATATCATCAATCTGTCTGCTTTCTATTTTTCTTGGGCAAAGGTATCCGTGCCTTGTTATGAACTGTTGGCGTTCCAGTGACAAGGTTGTCATCTTTGTGTTACAAAAACATTACAAAGAGGACCTCTCAAAGACGAAAGGCCCTCGTGCTAATCCTAATCCAATCCTTTTCTTGCTTATCGCTAAACTCATCGCTGTTTCAAAGCGATTTCAAGCTCCTGTGTTTGATTCTTTTCCAGCTTGATTTGCTTACTCTCGTAAGATATTAAACTCACGGTAAGATATTTACCGTTCAATTCCGTATCCGATTTAATACTAAAGTTTCCGTCCAAATCGGCATAGCATACCTTCCCGTTGATTTCTATGCTCGCTCCGGCCAGAGACTCGGAAGAACCCAAATCATAAACCTTGCCGCTCAAACTGAAAATTTTTGCTCCGGTTTCGGTGCTGAGCTCGGCAACTGATTTCATTTTGGTTGCCGGCTTGGTTTCAGCCGTCGGTTCTGCCCTAAGCGTCAGAGCTACCAGCAACATCCATAAAACATTGATTGTGTTGATTACTTTGGTTTTCATTTCCGTTTTTTTGTTTAGTTGTATTTTCTTTCCGATATAAGTTTTCCTGTTTCATCCCACATAAACCAGATGCCCGTTTTCCGGCCCCGGTCGTAGTACATTTCATATCGCAGTGTTCCCTGCTCGTCCCAGATCTTCCACGTACCGTGCTTCTTTCCGTTCAGGTATTCGGCCTGAGCCAGCAAAATGCCCTGTTCGCTGTAAGATCTCCATATTCCGTTGAAAACTCCGTTCAAATAAGAACGGACTTCCTTAATTTTAGCGTTGGGATAATAAACCACATAAGTGCCGTCGGGCTTGCCTTGTACAATGTACATCTCCATTTTTAAGTCCCCATTTTCGAAATACTCTCTGTAGGGGCCGTTATAGAGTCTGCTCTGAGTGGCATCACAGTAATAAATACCCTCGATCAATACCGGTACTTCCTGCGACGACCTTGCCTGTCTATTCCCCGACTTACGGTCTGCTGCAGTTATACCCACAGCCAAAAAAGATAAGAGCAAAACGAGATAAGCTCCCGGCACCAAAATATGTTTTGCTTTCTCTTTCATTTCGTTCTTTTACGCTGCAAATATGAAGCTGTGGTGTGAAAAAGCCTTATCAATCCTGCTACGTTTTTGTTACAAAAAGTCATAAAAACCGATTTTTTAGTTTGCTGAACTTTTTTGCTTATTTTTGTACTCAGCGATACGCTTTATTTTATTGATTTCAAACCAAGACAAATTATTTCCCATGAACGAACAAGCTTTAAACAGACATGTCCTGAGCAACAGAATCGGATTATTGATGGTTCTTTCCGCTCTGTTTTTTTCTTGCCAATCACTCACTCAACCGGCTAATCCCAATCCGGGCCCTTACAGCGCTTACCTGTTCGCTTATTTTACCGGAAACAACGTTGAACAGGAAGCCGTACATTACGCCATCAGTGCAGACGGTTACAACTATCTGGCCCTGAACGGCAACCAACCTATTCTCAATTCGAGCGAAATCAGTTCTACCGGCGGAGTGCGCGACCCCCACATCTTGCGGGGCGAAGACGGGAAAACTTTTTATATGGTACTTACCGACATGGTTTCGGCCAAGGGCTGGAGCTCCAACCGGGCGATGGTCTTGCTCAAATCGACCGACCTGATCAACTGGCAATCGAGCGTGGTAAACATTCAGAATAAATACCCCAACCAGGAAGACCTGTTGCGTGTATGGGCTCCGCAAACCATTTACGATAAGGAGGCAGGCAAATACATGATTTATTGGTCGATGATGCACAAAGGCGGCCCCGACATCATCTACTATGCCTATGCCAACGAAGAATTCACCGACATTGAAGGCGAACCCAAACAATTGTTTTTCCCCTCCAACGGCCGTTCCTGCATAGACGGCGACATCATCTACAAAGACGGGGTTTACCATATGTTTTACAAAACCGAAGGCCACGGTAACGGCATCAAGCACGCCAGCACCACCTCGCTGACTTCGGGACAATGGACGGAATCGGAGGGCTACAAACAACAAACCCGCGAGGCCGTAGAAGGCTCTTCGGTATTCAAACATCTGGCCGACAATAAATACATACTGATGTACGACGTATATATGAAGGGCAGCTATCAATTCACCGAAAGCGATGATCTGGAAAATTTCAAAATCATAGATGAAGCCATCTCGATGAATTTCCATCCCCGTCACGGCTCCATTATTCCCATTACCCGGGCAGAACTGAAATCCCTGATCGAAAAATGGGGTAAGCCCGAAGGATTCCCCGAACTCAACGGCAACCCTGTGTTAGAGGGCTATTATGCTGATCCCGATGTGCTTTATTCCGAAAAAACAGGCAAGTACTACATTTACCCCACCAGCGACGGCTTCGACGGCTGGAGCGGCACCTACTTTAAAACCTTTTCGTCCGACGATTTGCTCAACTGGACCGACGAGGGCATCATCCTCAACCTGGAAACCGATGTAAGCTGGGCCGACCGTCATGCCTGGGCTCCCTGCATCATCGAGAAAAAGATGAAAAAGGGGTACAAATACTATTATTATTTCACCGCTGCCCAAAAAATCGGAGTAGCCGTGGCCGATCAGCCCACCGGCCCCTTTATAGATTCGGGCAGTGCCCTGATCGACTTTAAACCCGAAGGCATCAACAGGGGCCAGGAAATCGATCCGGAAGTCTTTTTTGATCCGGTATCCGGAAAGGATTATTTGTATTGGGGCAATGGCTACCTGGCTGTGGTTGAACTTAACGAGGACATGATCTCCTTCAAAGAAAACAGCCTCAAAATAATCACGCCCGACCGGACTTTCCGCGAAGGTGTCACGGTGTTTTACCGTGAAGGACTCTATTATTTTCTCTGGTCGGAAAACGATACCCGCGACCCGGATTACCGGGTTCGTTACGGCACCTCCAAATCGCCTTTGGGGCCCATCGAAATCCCTGAGGAAAACTTAGTGATCGCCAAGAATCCCGAAGCCGGCATTTACGGAACCGGACACAATTCGGTGCTGCAAATTCCAAACAAAGACGAGTGGTATATCGTTTACCATCGCTTCAACTGGCCGGCCGGCATCCACATGGGACGTGCCGCAGGATTTCACCGTGAAGTTTGCATCGACAAAATGGAATTCGGTGCCGACGGCTCCATCCTGCCGGTGGTTCCGACGCACAAAAGCGTTGAGCCTCAGAAAGAATAATAAACAAATAAGTTTGCTGATTCTGAGGCCCATAGGAGCATACGGAATGGTGTTAGAAGTGGGCATTGGCAAGCTTCTCTCCTATACGACGGACATGTGCAAGGATTTCACGCTCGCGTTCCGGTGAAGGAGTTTTGAAACCGTTGATGTAGTTCCTCAACAGCGTGGATGAAATGAGAAAACCTGGATGAAATGAAAAGAATTATAGATACGGAAAGAATACCCATTAAACTTTGGCTTGATGAGATTGACGATCAAACGCTGTATCAGGCAAAGAACCTTGCCAATCTGCCTTTTGCCTTCCAACATATTTGCCTGATGCCCGATGCGCATTCGGGATACGGGATGCCCATCGGAGGAGTGATGGCTGCCGATGGAGTGATAGTGCCCAATGCTGTAGGCGTGGATATAGGCTGCGGTATGTGTGCTGTCAAGACCGACATAAAATTTGCGCCGGCCATCCGGAAAAAAATGGAGGATATTTTAGAAGACATAAAAAAGAGAATTCCTGTAGGGTTTTCTCACCATAAAAAGGCGCAAGACGAAAACCTTATGCCCCAAAACTACGATATCAACAGTTTGCCCGTGGTAAAATCGGAGTATGCCTCCGCCTTAAGACAGCTCGGAACACTTGGAGGAGGCAACCATTTTGTTGAAATTCAGAAAGAAAAGGACAATACTATTTGGATCATGATACACTCGGGCAGCCGGAATTTAGGCAAGCAGGTGGCAGATCATTACAACAAACTCGCAAAAAAGCTGAACAAGGAGTGGAATTCGCCGGTAAACCCCAAGGTTGATCTTGCTTATCTGCCCTTCAAAACCGGTGAAGCGCAGCAATATTTCGACGAAATGAATTATTGCGTTGATTTTGCATTAGCCAACCGCAAATTGATGCTCACGAGGGTACAAGAGGTGTTTCGCTACTATTTTCCGAATATCACTTTTGGCGAAATGATCAATATAGCTCACAACTACGCCGTATGGGAGAAGCATTTTGGGAAAAAAGTACTGGTACACCGCAAAGGCGCCACTTCCGCTCATAAAGGCGAACTCGGAATTATACCCGGCTCGCAGGGCACAAACTCCTATATCGTAGAGGGATTGGGCAATCCGGAGAGCTTTGCAAGTTGCTCGCACGGTGCCGGTCGCAAAATGGGACGCAACGAGGCCATACGAAGCTTAAGCCTCGAAGAGGAACAGCGCAAGCTCGACAGATTAGGGATTGTACACGCCATTAGGCGGCAAAGAGACTTGGACGAAGCGCCTTCCGCATATAAAAACATCGTTCAGGTCATGGCCGATCAGGAAGATTTGGTGAAGATAGTGGTGAAGTTGTGGCCGCTTGCTGTTGTTAAGGGGTAAGAGGTGTTTTCAGGAAGGCCACCAATCTTTTCCAAAAGCGAATCACCTTTTCCCGCTCAATAACTCCCCACACTACTAATCCGGCCAACACAATAAGTGCTACAACACCCAATGCCTTAATCCAGGCAATCATCAAGTTATTGCTGTGTACGATTCTGCTATGTTCCTCGGGAGTAGCAAAAGAGAGCTTGGTGATTTGCGCAATCTTGGTCAGCATGCGGTTGGGAATGGTGCCTTTTGGAATATCCCGGTGGCAGGCCACACAAGAATTTTTGCGAGTCAGGAAATCGCGTTGCTCTTGGGTGAGCGGCGTGGAGGTAGGCCAGTGCGTGTCGATGGTTTGCACCTGCTGTCCATCGAGGGTGAGCAGCCTCATAAAATCGCCGTGCAGTTCTCTTATTGGGGCGATTTGCGCCCGGGTAAACCGGCTTACATTATTTCCTTCAGCATCAACCACATCGGCATAACGGGGTTCACCCGGCATTGCATCGTAAATTCCTCCGTCAATACCGTATCCCGCTGCAACGGGGTTGGTGTGACAATCCACACATTCTCTCGATTTCAGCGAAGTGGTGTGCGGGTTGAGCGGTGCCAGCTCGATGGCATTATAACCTGCCTCCGTTTGGGCCACATGGTTCCATACCACCGTTTTTCCTTCCTTGTCGATCACGGTACTGACCGTTTGAATCACGCCGACCAGGGGCGAAACCCTTCCCTCGCCATTGATGCCCAGGGGTGCATTCTCCCAACGGATATGGCTGTAGTCGCCGTAAGTCGGTGCACCGGGTTGCATTGCAAATTTTTTGTGATAATCGGCAGTCGTGCCATCGGCTCCGTAGAGCTGCGGGGAGCGAAGCCAATCGACAGAGGATTTGGAATAATCGATCACGTATTTATATCCGTAGTATTGCGGCATCCAGGTAGAATGACAGGCATAGCACTCCATTTTATCTATGTGTTTAGTAGAAACCATCGCCACTTTGGCATCTATCGGATTTTGCCAGCTCTTAGTCTTCGCTATCTCTTTTAAGGTGATCAGTTCAAATTCGTTGTTACTGCCGTCAGAGTGGACTATGACGCGGTTGCCCCGCCTTACCACATTGCCCAGAGGATTTCCCCGTGCCGAAAGCAGGTAGCCGTCCTCCTTGGGATAGGTAATGCCAAACTCTTTGGTAACCTCGAGCGGCTCATCGGCCACACCGCGGGCAAGCTTCATGTCAAGCGTTTTGCCGAACTCGTCGCCATAGCCCAAAGGCAGTTCCCACGGATAGTGTGTGGGCGTTCCATGACAATCGGCACATTCAATCTCTATCGCCGCCAGCGTGGCAGCCTCGATATTTCCGCTGCCGTGCATGGAGTTGGTTGTGTGACAATCCTGACATAGCAGTCCGGGAACCATCTTTTCATCCTTCTCTATCTGCCGGTGTACATCGCCCTGCATATACTTAAACACATAACCGGCATTGGGTTTTTGTGGCAGTCCCTTTTCGTCGAAAGGTCCGCGATTGTATGAGTCATCTAAGGCCATCAGTCCCTGATAGGCATGTCCGATCCTGCGTCCGGCCGCGTGACAGGCCGCACAAGTGGAGACCTGAACACCGCTCAATTCATGATCGTTGAAGCGGATGCTTGACTTTCTAGTTCCCTGCATGGCGTGTACCATCAGATGCCCGGGTTTATCTTTCGGTATTTCGGGATCACCGCCCTCGTAAAAGCCCTCATTGCTGTAAACGCTGTGGCATGCGGCACAACCCATTCCCCTGTAATGTCCCCTGCCCTGATTTCCCTTGTTGCTCAGGTGGCAAGCATTGCAGTTACGCAAATAGGTAAAGGCGGCAAGCTCTGGGTTTGTCTCTATATCTTTGGCAGAAACGGCAGGGATCTCTTTCAGTTCGGAAGGAAATTGCCCGGGGAAAGTGGCCGCCATCTCTTTCATATAATCGATGTATTGCCCGGTGCCGAATCGGGGAGTCTCTCCGTCGGTATCAACAAGCGTGCTGTTGGCATAAACGTGATCGTAATTTTCAGTGCCGATGCCGAAGCTCCAGGAAATTGCCTTCATCTTGCCCGCATCGCTGTTCATCATGGAAAGACGAACATTATAAACATGGTCCCCGTGACATTGTCCGCAGGTGTTATTATTTACTTGCAGCGCAGCGGGAACCGGCGTAAACGCGGCGAGCAGACTGCCTTTGGGAACTCCTCTGTGTGCCCTGTCTTTGTCGTGCAATTCGGTAGGGGTTCCTCCGTGACAGATAACGCAGCCGTTGGGATCGCCAAGGGCTGCACCTTTTTCGAGTATCTGCTGCATCATTTTGGAGCCGATGGGACGGGCAGGTTCAATGCCCTGATGGCAGGCAAGACAATACTTCCCCTCAGCCGGAAACGGCTCACTTGCAAAAACATATGAAATATCGGGATGCGCAAGTTCCGGAGCTTCCTGTGCGAAAAGTCCGCTTTTCCCGTACGAGTCACCTACGACACCAACATAGTAGTTTACTATCCACCCGACAACAAGCAAAATAACAAGCGCCAATAACAACTTGCTTATTCTTCTTTTGTTTGTGTTTTTTTCTTGCTCAGACATAAAGCATTCTTTTTAAAACGACAGTGCAATATCATAATCTTGTTTTGATTTTACAAACGATGTCACGAAAAATCGTTTGATCTATGGTTGTTTTTTCCACAAAAAGCATTGACGAATGTAGTAAAAAAGAGTGTTGTATTAGTAATTTCCTTTCCGGTAATTGCACGGTGCTTCGTTGACGGATGTAGTAAAAACGGCTACTGTATTATTATGGTTTAGTATCAATTTAACGCTATCGTTATTAAATTGCAACAATAAAATCTTTCCTTGCGGCAGAAAAACAACCTAAAAACAAAGTATAATATGAGAACAAAATTATTTATTCTATCGTCACTTATTAGTTTTACTTTCCTGGCTCAGGCTCAAGAGATCAGTAATGGAGTAATGAAATTAGACGAACTGCGTAAACCTGCTTACAGAGAGATAATAAATATTCCCGAAGTAAATGGTTATCAAGTATTGAAATGCGATTTTCATACGCATACCGTTTTTTCCGATGGCCTGGTATGGCCTAACATTCGCGCTCAAGAAGCGTGGGAAGAAGGGCTGGATGCAATGGCTTTAACAGAACACATCGAATACCATCCCCATAAAGATTATGTCGAAGTAAATCACAATCGTTCGCATGAACTCATCGAAAATCTTTCTAAAAGAAACAACGTTCTCCTGATAAAGGGAACAGAAATTACACGACAAACACCTCCCGGACATTTCAACGCCATTTTCATAGGAGATGCCTCATCTTATATCGAAGACAATGTTTCCGAAAAAGACTGGAAAGCAGTGATGAAGGCTGCTGACCAAAATGCTTTTATTTTCTGGAATCACCCTGGTTGGAAACCCAATATTGAAGGCTCGTATGAGTGGCTCCCTTTCTTAGAAGATTTACGCAAAAAAAATGCATTGCACGGGATTGAAGTCATCAACGGATTCGGATTCCATATGAAAGCTCTCGACTGGTGTGTAGATAAGGGGTTAACAGTGATGGGTACTTCCGATATTCACAACCTCGTCGGACATGATTACGATCGGAGCAGGAAATATGTTCACCGTACCATGACCCTTGTTATGGCGAAAGAGAGAACACCGGAATCCATTCGCGAAGCTTTAGATGCCGGAAGAACCGTTGCATGGGCAAGTAAATATTTGGCAGGAAAAGAAGAGAATGTGAAAAACCTATTCAATGCTTGCGTAAAATTAATGCCGAGTCATTACAGCCAGGAAAAAAATGGAGTAAGGACAAACTTTTACGAAATTCAGAATAAGAGCGATTTGTACTTCGAATTGGAACTTACATCGGGAAAAGGCACTCAAAAAATAACGCTTTATCCTATGTCTTCACAACTCCTTTCTGCTGAAGCCGGTCAACAGTCCCTCTCTTACGATGTAACCAACGCCTACGTCAGAAGTGATAAATTTCTTAATATAAGTTTCAGTTTATAGGCGTGTCTGTGTCCGAACCAGGCGACTGAGCCTGGGTATCGAAGCCAACAGAGCAGTTGGGTGTGCCGGATTTGACCGTAGATTCTGTTCTATGGTATCGAAGCCAACACAGCAATTGGGTAGTTATAAGATACTGCTTTTTATTTCGGCTTTTGTTTTAACTTTGCAAGTTATATCACTGATCGTTTGATTTGTGGTGGCGTTTTATCGTGAAAATGAAATCGCTTTATTTGCGTAAGTTAAAATTTTAAAACCGGCATGAAAAAAAATGACTTCCTTACCCTCGTACTTATTTTAACCGTCTTTTGGGCCTGTTTAAGCAGTTCGTCGCTATTCGCACAATCGAGCGATGGAAATACATCTAAATCGGTTGATCTCTCACTGCATTTACGCCCCGCCTATCACGCTCAATTTGATGGAACACCGATGGAATTTGAAAGTGGTGGATTTAAATTCGACCACGTAATGATCGATCTTGGGGGTCAGCTTACACCAAAGCTCTCGTACAGATACTTACAGCGCTTGAATAAGGTTTCACCCATTTTCACTAAGGAAAATTTGCCCTCCACCATCGATTATGCTTATTTGATATATGCGTTTAACGAGCGGTTTTCGATGACTGCCGGCAAGCAAGCCCTCTCCATAGGCGGCTTTGAATACAATAAATATCCCGTAGACGTATACGACTACAGCGGAATATCGAATCTTATTTCCTGTTATTTAACCGGGGTGCAGGTGGCATTTGCTCCCACGCAAAACCAGGAATTTTCTTTCCAAATAGTGAACAATCGCATGGGAACCTGGCAAGAAGCCATAGGCACTCCGCAAATAGGTCTTGAAGCGCCTACCCTGCCCCTGTACTATTCGCTTGGCTGGAACAGCAGCTATCTGGACAATGCCCTTCAACTTCGGTATGCGGCGAATATTACCTCGCCCGCAAAGGGCAAAACACTGATTATGGTAAGTGGTGGACAAAAATGGGAATCAGGGCCTTTCAGCGTTTACATCGACGCCTTCTATCAACATTCCGAAATCGATTATTTGGGTGGAATCAGAAACTTGACCATCAGCCCACAAAATGTGGTAGAAAATGTAAACTATTTTTCTCTGTTGGGAGAAGCAAATTACCGGTTTCAGCCTCAATGGAATATTCTTTTGAAATGTTTTTACGACAATTTTTCTACTTATAAATCAAGCATTTTTCTGGACAAGGGTAATTGTCTGACCTCATGGAATTACCAGGCCGGTATCGAATTTTATCCAAATAAAGACGATAATTTGCACCTGTTTTTAATCGCAACTTCTGCTAATTACCTCAAACCCACTGTAGCGTTTATCGCGACTCCGGACAACAGTTTCAGAATTTCAGCGGGCTTTATTTATCGCGTTCCGGTGCTCTCTTTGAAGCATTGATCGAGGGATTATTCTATGGAAAAAGCAAAACGCCACCTCTCCTCATACAAAACAACCATCACCCTGCTGCTGATATATGCAGCGGTAATGGCCATCGCGACATTTATTGAAAAAGATCATGGGACCGATGTTGCAAAAAAGTGGGTCTATTACTCGCCCGCTTTTTTCCTGTTGCAGTTTTTGCTGGTACTCAATTTCATTGCCGCCTGGAGCAGACAGGGCTACGTAAAACAGAAGCGATGGGCGCTGTTGACCGTGCATCTGGCTTTTGTTGTGATCTTGGGCGGGGCCTTGACAACTTTCCTTTTCGGGAAAGAGGGCACAGTACACATTCGGGAAGGGAGTAAAACCGATGAGATGATTATCCGCACTGCCGACGGAGTCAGCGTTGAAAAGCTGCCGTTCATGTTGGAACTGACCGACTTCCGGTTAAACCGCTATCCCGGTTCGGCAAGCCCCTCATCTTATGAAAGCGACCTGCTGGTACATGTTGACGGCAGAGTACAGGAGGCAAAAGTCTTTATGAACAACGTGCTGGACGTGAAAGGCTATCGGTTTTTCCAGGCTTCGTACGACCGGGATGAGCTCGGGACAATTCTCTCCGTAAACCGCGATGTGGCAGGCAGGACCATAACCTACACAGGTTACTTTTTACTTTTCTGCGGATTTTTACTTACGTTTTTTACGAAAAACTCCCGTCTTCGCCGGTTGGGCCGTCAGCTTAAGAGTTTGCGGGAAGAGAGCAAACATCTTACCCTCGCTTTGATATTGCTGATCATAGCAACTGTTTCACAGGCACAAACCGCAGAGAATACGGCAAATGTCGCGATTCCACAGGCGCAAGCCGCAGAGAGCACCCCGAATCTCTTGATCCCACCGGAACATGCCGCCCAATTTGCAGCATTGCCCGTACAATCGGACGGGAGGATCATGCCGATGCACACCCTCTCATCCGAAATAGTACGGAAAGTGTACAAAGAGCTAAAGATGGGGCAATTCAACCCTGAACAGTTTCTGCTCAGCTTCCTTGCAGAGCCGCAACTGTGGATTCATGAGCCGATTATTGCAATAGATAACCGCGAAATCTCATCGCTCTACGGTCTGCCCAAAGATTGGGCCTCTTACGCACAGTTTTTTGACGGAAACGGCAATTATAAATTGCTTCAGCAGATGCAACTGATTTATGGGAAATTACCTGCAGAGCGCTCGGCAACCGATAAAGATATGATGAAACTTGATGAAAGAGTAAACATTATCTTTCAGCTGTTGGATTACAGCTTGCTGCGGATTTATCCCGACCCGGGCGATGAGACGCACACCTGGTATCCGCCGAACGTCAGTCCCTCCATCTTCCCAAAAGAGGATTCTCTGTTCGTTGCTGACTGTTTCAGGAACTATCTTGCCGAAGTCAGCCGCTCGCTGCAAAGCGGAGAGTGGAGCAAACCCGGACAACTGCTTGCCGAAATAAGAGAGTTTCAATTGAAAAACGACATCGGAGCACATATCGATGTAGGAAAGATACAAGCTGAGATCAGCTACAACAGGATGCGAATTTTCGACCGCTGCAAGCTGTCCTACTTTATTCTGGGCGGTTTGATGCTTGTTTTGGCCTTTATGCAACTGCTTAAAAAACGAAAATGGGCGGATACAACCATAAAAGTCTTATCAGTCGCTATTTTATGTGCTTTCCTGATTCATGCTTTTGGTATGGGGATGCGTTGGTATATCGGCGGTTACGCTCCGTGGAGCAACTCCTATGAAACGATGGTATATGTGGCTTGGGCAACCGTTTTGGCGGGTGTTGTTTTTGGCAGGAAAAGTACCATCACCATGGCATTGGCAACACTCTTCGGAGGGATCATTCTGTTTGTTTCGGGGCTGAACTGGATGGACCCGCAAATAGGGACCCTGGTGCCTGTGCTTAAGTCACCCTGGCTCATGTTTCACGTAGCGGTTATCGTGGCGGCTTACGGGTTTTTCGGCATCGGGTTCCTGTTGGGCATTGTCAACCTGTCGCTGACGGCCTTTGCAAAAAAGAGCGAACTGATACGCTTCCGTATAAAAGAGCTGAGCATCACAAACAACATGGCTCTGCTGGTGGGTCTTACGCTGATGACCATCGGCACCTTCCTTGGGGCTGTCTGGGCCAATGAGTCATGGGGACGCTACTGGGGCTGGGACCCTAAAGAGACCTGGGCGCTTATAACCATGATAGTCTATAGCATAGTAACGCATATCCATCTGGTGAAAAAGAGGGATAATCTGTGGCTTTTCAACCTCCTCTCGGTACTGGCTTTTGCATCGGTTTTGATGACCTTTTTCGGTGTCAACTACCTGCTGAGCGGCATGCATTCCTACGGAGTAACAGATGGCGTTTCCACCGTCTTTATCTATATCGTCCTGGCCTTCGTGGCTGTCGGCATATTGGGCGTACTTTCCTACCGAAAGAGACGATATGAACCTTATTAAGAATCCGTATGAATCGGAATCAGATTAATATAGTGATGGATAAAAGATGCCGGTCATAATGCAAATACCGACAAGCCTGAGGTTGTCAATCGGTTGATTGAGGATTTTGTTGGAAAATTGGTATAAGTTGACTTGCCCATATGCAGAGTACACCGAAATATCGTAAAATAATCCACGTGGACATGGATGCTTTTTATGCATCTGTAGAGCAGCGTGATCATCCCGAGTGGCGTGACAAACCGCTTGTGGTAGGCAGTTCACACCCTCGCGGAGTCGTTGCGGCGGCAAGTTATGAAGCTCGCAAGTTTGGCATTCACTCCGCTATGCCTTCAAAAAAAGCCTTGCAACTTTGTCCGCACTTGATTTTTGTATCGCCTCGGTTTGAGGTCTATAGATCGGTGTCTAGAGAAATCCACGATATTTTCAGCGAATATACCGACTTGATTGAGCCGCTTTCGCTTGACGAAGCTTTTTTAGATGTCACTGATAATAAGCCCGGTATTCCTCTGGCACAAGATATAGCCAAGGAGATTAAAATAAAAATAAAATCACAGCTTGGCCTCACAGCCTCCGCCGGAGTTTCGTACAACAAATTTTTGGCTAAAATAGCTTCCGACATGCAGAAACCCGACGGTTTGACCGTTATACACCCTAAAAAAGCCCTAAGAGTAATTGAAAACCTGCCGATTGAGGCTTTTTGGGGTGTAGGAAAGGTTACGGCAGGGCGAATGCACGAACTGGGTATCCATACCGGGAAAGAGTTGCGGGAACAACCGGAAGACTATCTGGTCAGGAACTTCGGGAAAATCGGAAAACTTTTTGCTGAATTTGCGCAGGGCAACGACCACCGCGAAGTAGAGCCCGATAGAAAACGCCTGTCCGTGGGATGCGAGCATACTTTTGACGAGGACATTATGAAAAAAGAGCAGATCATCGCTCACTTTGACGATCTGGCCTATGAACTGGAAAGACGCATTGAGAAAGCTCGCTTTCAAGGATATACATTTACACTGAAAATAAAACGGGGCGATTTTAAGCAAGTTACCCGAAGCCAAACGGCAGAAGCTTGTTTTACATTGGCCAGGGAATTTATCGAGTTGGCAACAGAACTTTTGGAAACGGTAAATTTGGATAATCACGGCGTCCGGTTAATCGGCTTTTCGGTAAGTAATCCACCCGCCGACATTCTCTCCGAAACCACGCTTGACCCACAGTTGTTGATACCTTTTGAGGAGTACTGAAACAAGGGTTTTCTGAACTTGTTTTTTGACTTTGTTTATAAGTATATCCTAAACAACCGGGCATAATACCCATTCGATGATCATTTCTTCCTGCCTATAGAAAAATTGATTCTATATGTTACCATTGGGAAAAAGCCCTGTAGCAACATTTCCTCATAGGTACCCGTATTAATATCATAGAAGAGACCATATAGGTTTTTTCTATTTGTCAGGTTTTGGAAATCAACAAACAATTCGTCTGTTAACCTCTTCCAGTTTTTCCTGTAACCTATTCGCAAGTCAATTCTGAAATAGTTACGTACTTGTAATTCATTAATGCGTGTATTGTCGTACACCACCCTGTGCTCCAACCTACTTCGATCTTCCAACACGGGAGTGTAGCGGGTACCGCCTGCCAATGAGCCCTTTATATCGGCAAAGAGTGTCCACCCTTTCTTGAGTGGCAGCTCGTAACCCGACGCAAGATTAAAGAGATATCTACCGTCAAAAATCGTACTCCACTCCTTTTTATTAAATCCGTTTGTATAGGTCGATCTGTAAATAGTGGAATTAAACAGGAGATAGTAATTTTTACTCATAAACTTTTCAATGGTAAATTCCGCACCATAATTTTTCCCCGTTCCTTTGTTTACAAGATTCCCCTCTCTCATAATCACGTTATCGCCTGCGCCCCCTATCTGCAACATTGTATAAGTTGCGTCAGGGTTATTTTTTACAGGTATATCATAAAGCCATTGATAATAAGTTTCCACTTTGAAATGCCAATCGGGAGCAAATGCCCAATCGTACGAAAGGTCACCATGCGCACTCTTCATAAATCCAAGCTGCTTGTTGCTATATTCAATATCGCCTTCAGGATTGAGAGTTCTGATAAAATAGAATGAGCGTGGAATCATCTGGCTGTATAGTCCACCTGCCAATGCGAGAGTGTGTTTTGATGCGGGTGTGTAGCGGAGACCGAACCTTGGCTCAACTGCATACGTTTTGTTTAATTGAAGATACATCCCATGAGCTCCGCCTGTCAGCAACAATTTCGATGTTATATTATGTCTATATTGAGCATAGGCCCGCGCGAGACTAAAATAACCCTTCTCATCAACATTGGTAAAAAAGCCTCTCTCATCGCTGAATGACTCTTTTTCAAGATATTTCACATTATAGAGATCGTACTTCGCTCCCGCCTCTATTAGCGAATTGTAGGAAAATCGATGCTCCAGTTTGGTGTGGAGCGAATATTTATCTTCCAGTGCATTTTCATCCCAAAGCGTTTGCCACTCTGAATTAGGCTGTATAAGAGACATTGTATCTACCGGCATATGGGTGTCGCTTCTTACGAAAGAGAAAAGAGTAGTGAGCTTTGTTTTCGGTGTAAATTCAACGCTGTGTGTAGCTCCGGCTATCAATGTTTTGGCATCTATAGCTATTCGTTGATCCGTTGTTTGCAAGAAGTCTTCATTGATATCAACCGAGGTTACTTCAGACATAACAAACCCAATCTCGCTAGTGCCCCATAATCCGATTATGGAAAGATGATTTTTCTCATTTAAATCAAAATCGAGCTTCATAGTAAGGTCTTGGTATTTAGGTGTTATACCCTTGTAAAAACCCATCTTATCCATCAAGTCCGGGATGGAATATCTATACGACACAAGGTAAGATGAAGTGCTTTTCTTTGAAAAATAACCCTCAGAACCCAGTTCAAAACCATTCCAACCCATCTGTGCCCAAAATTCATGTTTCTTATTGTTTCCCCTTCTCATTTTCAAATCGAATATGCCTGCCAGGGCGTTGCCATAGGAAGCAGGCCAGGCACTCATATGAAAATCCGAATTGGAGAGCAAGTTGGTATTGAGCAAGGTGACTTGTCCACCTGTCATGCCTATTCCGGTATTGAAGTGATTTAGATTAGCAATCTCCACACCATCCAACGACCATTGAACACCTACAGGAGAGTTACCCCTGATTATAATATCATTTCGCGAATCGTTTGCGGGAATCACTCCTGCAAAGCTACGCACCATACGTGCCGGATCGCCAAGCGAACCGGCAAATCGAAAGGTCTCCTCCGTGCTAAAAGTTCTTGCTCCGGTAACAGACAACTTGTTCATCGGCCGGCTTTTATCATGTCTTGCCACTATCTCTGCGCCTTGTAGTTCAATAAAGGAAGGTTCCAGCACCACATTCAGCACAACTTCCTTACCTGTATTTACCAGTATATCAACTTCTTGTGATAAAAACCCCACACTGCTGAATCTTAACTTTTGTCTTCCGACAGGAACCCTGAAAGTAAAGTTGCCTTGTTCATCCGTCACTGTTCCTATTCCGGGTTTGCTCCCCTCGACATATATTGTCGCTTGAATCAACTCATGAGTAGGATCGCCCGAAACCACTACGCCTCTTACTGTTTCCGCTAAATCGTTTTGTGCAACACTAACCGATACCGACAAAAACATAAGAAGCGATAACATCCATATTTTTTTTATGCCAAGCATCATCTTTTTCATTGAATAAAACTACTGAACAGTGCAACCGGAAAAAATTAAAGAACCTTGCAAAACGAGCCGACTGTCGCTTTTGTCATCTACAACTATGCTCGCTCGCTTATCGCTGTAGCCTCCAAAGACGGGATTGAACTTTGATTTTACACACCAATCTTCAGGAATATAAAGTGTTATACCCCCAAAAATCGCATCCACATTGAGATACACGGTTGTGTCGGGCAAGGCGGTTTTCCGTAAATCGATCACCATTCCTCCAAAAACCACATCAATATCTCCGCCTTTAAGAATAGGTTCCAGAAAAACGCTTTCCAAACCTCCAAAAACAACATCGCTTATTATCCAGCCACTTTCTCCAGATGTAACAGCCTGCGTATCAACGACATCTTGCGTGAAAGAAACTTTTTTCTTTCTTTTGGTCGCAACCCCGACAATAAACATCAAACCGATAATTATCAGCAAAAACGGCCAAAAATTTTTGGCAAAACCTCCTCTACCTGCTTCGCCTAATATCCCGGGATAAACAATCTCCAGACGTGGCAAAAGGAAAAAAACTCCGATCAATAAAAAAAGGACAGGAAGTAGTATTTGTCTTTTAGAAAACCCGACAACTGCAAACAGGATAAAAAGCATGGGCCAAGAAAAGATAACCGATTTGAATGCGGGATTTAACCAACCAAAATTAAATGCAAGTAATGTCAGACCCGTTAATACCAAAGCCGCACCAAGTACAACCACCAAGCTACGTGTATTATTCCCTTTTTTGTTAAATATGTTTTCATTCATAGTTCAATTTGTTTTAGTTCGACATTCTAATTACAAACTGTGCAAAGTTAGCTAAGCCCATGAAGAAAACTGTTACAACAATAATAAAATGTTATTAAATTTTTATCGGAAATTGATGTATGACCGTAATAGAGTGATTTATCAAAAGAGACGTAGCTGCTTTCTTCATCCAATTCCGTCTCGACAGTATAGTGTTCAAAACTGTAGTCCTCCAGAATGGACTTAATTTCTTCTTTTACTTTCAGAAGTTGTTCGAAACTCTCTAATTTTCCAATTTCACGTGGGTAGTAAACACGTGCCGTTCCCCGTCGAGCGACCAGATATGCGTGTGATGCAGGGAATGCACATAAGCTGTCCGGGCTATTCTTTGCTCGATTTCATTCAAATTAATATCGGTTGGTACGCCTTGTAAAAACAGAAAAACCGTTTCTTTCAGCCTTTTGCCGACACCCCACAGAATAAACAAGGTGATAAACAACGAAAGTGCAGGATCCAGATAATGTATATCCTTAAAGTGCAGTACTATAGCTACAATCATCACCGCCACCCAACCCAATAAGTCTTCGAGCAAATGCCAGGAGACGACTTTTTCGTTGAGCGTTTTGCCCGAACTCATTTTCCAGGCCGCATAACCGTTTACCAAAATACCGATAATAGCGAATACGAGCATACCCCCGGCATCGGAATGTTGAGGATGTATTAAGCGGCCCACGGCTTCGTAAATAACATAGACAGAGCCGGCTATAAGCACAACGCTGTTAATCAAAGCTCCCAGCAGGGAAAACCGCCTGTAACCAAAGGAATATTTTTTATCGGGATCTTGTCTGGATTTCTTATCGAGATACCAGGCTGTACCCAAAGAAATACTGTCGCCCAAATCGTGAATGGCGTCCGAGACAATGGCAATGCTGTTGACTAAGATACCGCCAAAAAACTCCAGAACACTAAAACCCAGATTCAGAAAGAAAGCAATGCGGAGATTTTTGCCCGACTGCTCCCGGCCATGAGAATGTCCATGCCGATGATGTGAATGATTTGCCATAATTACGTCTTACTGTCCTGTTTCAGCATTAATCGCTATTTTTCGATCAATCTTTTAACTCTCTTCAATTTGAGGCCTTTCAGCTTGATTGTTACCATGTCCGGGCCGGCATAATAGCGAAACAAGACGATGCTGGCTTTACGGATGCGCTCAATTACGTCGTTATCGAGTGTATAAGTGAAACGGGTAATTTTTTTATTGTTCTCGGTATAGCCGGTTACCACTTTTACCGTCGAAGAATCGGCTCTCACCACCTCTTCGCTTTTCTCCCGTATCTCCCTGGCATTATCGTATTCGAGGCCGGTAACAGCAGGCTTAAAAATCTCGTCTTCTACGATGATGTAAAGCTCCTCTTTCACTCTGTAACTGGCACTGTTCAAAACCAAGACATCGTAAACGCTGTATTTACTCTCCTTTGCAGAGACCTCTTTTACAATGGATTGCTCCATATACAACAAGGGTGACCTCAGGTTAAAATCCGGGTAATTCAAGTCCAGTTTGTAACGATCTACTTTTTGAACCTGGTCGTATTTTTTGTAGATTCTGCTGCCCAAAGAGCAACCGGTCGACAAAATAAGCGAAAGCAGCAAGAGCAGGCTTGCATACTTGCCTAAAAAGGATATCCTTGTTTTCATCTGGTGAATTTGAATAAAATAACAGGAAACAAACAGCCAGATCGAAAGGGTCTTTTCCGGTAACTACCTGCAAACAGGGTATTTAAGCTATTGTATCTCAACAATTACCCTCTTATACCTGGTCAGCGAGGGATGACCGTCGTCGCTGACAGCCAGTATGATGTGCATGGTGCCCATACGGGCTTTTTCGGGAGCAATAAACCAGGCTTCCTGCTTGTCGGAATCGTTTATTATCAAAGGATTGCCTGTTCTGGCTGTGCCCATGGAAAAGGTGCCGGGTTCTCCGTACATAAACCAGTTGTACCTGAGGCTGTCACCATCGGGATCGGAACTGCCCGCTGCGCTTAAATTTACCCGCTCGCCCGCTTTTGCCCGGAGGTAGGCTTCGTGCCCGAGTTTGGGAACCGGAGGATGATTTGCCTGTTCATAGGTTTTGATTGTCCAATCCATACGAGCCGAAAAATCGTTCTGAAAATGTTCTCTCCAACGCCAGATGGTGGCATGATTGCCGGTGTGCCAACGGCCGTCGCTGCCCAGCACCTCATCCATGGCGTTGGTCCACAGCGGCCGGGTTTCGGGCTCCAGAAACCATTTCTCAAATTTGGGCAAATAATACTCGTAGCGGCCACCCCAGCTCCCCCAATCGGGATGCTCCGGATCGCCCAGCCCATTATCTATCAAGAACATAAAGCTTGGAGAATCGCCTTCCATTAAAAATTTAATATCGGGGTATTGCTCTCCCAGGGGGCCCTTGTTTTGAACATTCTTGTCCACCCAATCGTTATCGACCAGACTGAAATCGCCGCCGGCGCAACGAGCATGAAAATAATCTCCGCTGATTCCGCTCCAGGTGGCGTAATGATACCCCCCGTAGCGGTGAAAACCCGGACTGGCAATATAAAACAGTTCCGGGAAAGTCTTGCGTATCCAGGGGCCGCTGTCGTCCTGGTCGGAAATAGTATATACTCTGAGTTTTGAAACAAAGTGTTCCAATTCTTTTGCTGAGCGGGTTTCTTTCACCTTCCACAAGGCCTGCGCCAGACAGTTGGGGCCTCCCCAGACCAAAACCCAGACCGGCCTTGAATCGGGACGATCCACCGCTTGAATAATCAATTCCGAACCCGGCGAATCCATGCCCTTACCAACGGCCCTCATGCCGTAGTCGGGCCTTCCTTCCCTGAGCACAGACAATAAATAATCTGCCGTGGGAAAACCCGGCTCGTGTTTTTCCAGATTGTCCCTGACCCGGCCGTAAGCCTGCAGTATTTCTTTGATGCGCCAGGCGGCCGTTTCTTTTTGTTGATGTACCGAAGTGGTGGCCACCAAACCCTCCACATCCCACTGATTG
>Ga0255342_1002652_pt1 | contig 21707 bp, 18 predicted proteins | sample wastewater_treat_3_FD_192416 | JGI IMG/M metagenome (GOLD analysis project Ga0255342, IMG submission 192416) | Wastewater microbial communities from Lulu Island WWTP, Vancouver, Canada - plant14 | ecosystem: Engineered > WWTP > Wastewater > Unclassified | place: Canada: Vancouver, British...
CGCGCTTCTCGAGATACCGCTGGTGATACTCCTCGGCGCGCCACCACTCGGCCGCCGGGACGACCTGGGTGACGACGGGACGGGTGAACACGCGTGACGCCGTGAGCTCGGCGATGGCGGCGAGGGCTGCCTCCCGCTGCCCCTGGTCGTGGAAGAACACGGCGGAACGGTACTGGTCGCCGACGTCGGGTCCCTGCCGGTTCAACTGCGTCGAATCGTGCAGTCTGAAGAAGTGCGCGAGGAGCTCCTCGTAACTGATCACGCCCGGGTCGTACTCGAGACGCACCGCCTCCGCGTGTCCGGTCGTGTGGGAGCACACGTCCGCGTAGGTGGGATGCTCGGTCGCGCCGCCTGTGTAGCCCACCTCTGTTGCGAGGAACTGGATAGCCTTCGGCCTGCTCGCCTTCATCGGGGGCAAGATGATCCACGAGGCGTTCGGGCGTCCAGAGGAGCAGGCGGACGCCTGCGACCCCACCAAGGGCTGGCGGCTCGTCATGCTGTCGATCGCGACCAGCATCGACGCCCTCGCTGGCGTTCCGCAGCTATTCGCCCCTCTGGTCCACATCTGCACGGAAAGTCCCTGCTCAGAGCGTTTTGACCTGGTCAGAACCGCGAAAAGGCATAGATACACGTTTAGGGTTTGAGTACTTGATTTAGCTGGTAGTTGTGTGTAAATCTCTAGTCCATGTACGTGCGCACGACACCGCGCAGGAACAAGGACGGCTCGGTGGTCCGCTACCTGCAGCTCGCGCACAACGTCTGGGACCCGGTGAAGAAGCGCTCGCGCACCGAGGTGCTCTACAACTTAGGCCGCGAGGACGAGGCGAGCCGGGCGGCCCTCGAGCGCCTCGCCGGCTCGCTTCAGCGCTTCCTCTCAGCCGCCCCTGAGGACCCTCAGGGCAACCTCTTCGCGGCGGCCGAGGGCTTCGACTTCCTCGGATCGCGGCCCCTCGGCGGCAGCTACGCCCTCGACGGCCTCTGGCGGCGCCTCGGCATCGACGCGGCGCTGCGCCGCCTCCTCAAGGGGAGACGCCGCGACCCGGCCGCCGAGCGCGTGCTCTTCGCCCTGGTCGCGAATCGCGCCCTGGCGCCGTCCTCGAAGCTGGCCGCGGCGCGCTGGATCAGCGAGGACGCCTGCATCGACGGCCTCCCTCTGGCCACGGACGACGCCTGCTACCGCGCCATGGACTGGCTGCTCGAGGTCCAGGGCGAGCTCGAGCGCGAGGTCTTCCACCAGGTCGCCAGCCTGCTCAGCCTCGAGGTCGATCTTCTGTTCTTCGACACGACCTCGACCTACTTCGAGACGGACGAGGCCGACGAGCCGCTGGCCCGCGACGAGCGCGGGCGGCCGCTGCCGGCCGGCGCGGAGGAGGAAGGCGCCCGCGGCGCCGCCGGCTTCCGCAGCTACGGACGCTCCAAGGATCACCGTCCCGACCTGCCTCAGGTGGTGGTCGGCATGGCCGTGACGCGTGAGGGCATCCCGGTGCGCGTCTGGTCCTGGCCGGGGAACACGAGCGACTCGGCGCTCATCCGCGAGGCGAAAGAGGACCTGCGCGAGTGGACGCTCTCAGGCGTGGTTTGGGTGGCCGACCGCGGCTTCACGAGCCAGGAGAACCGCCGCGCCCTGCGATGCGGCGACGAGCACTACATCATGGCCGAGAAGCTGCGCGGAGGGTCCGCGGAGGCCAAGGCCGCCCTCTCTCGCGCCGGCCGCTACGCCGAGCTCCCCGGCGGCCTGCGCGTCAAGGAGGTGCGTGTGTCCGCACGCGAGCGCTTCGTCGTCTGCCACCACCCCGAGAGCGCCGAACGTGACGCCGCCGTCCGCGGGCGCCTCGTCGCCCGCCTCACCGACATGATCGCCGGCTCCGACAAGCTCGCGCCGGAGAAGCGCGCCGAGCTGCGCGGGGCGATCGGGACGAAGCCCGGCCTGAAGCGCTACCTGCGCACCACGCCCGGCGGCCTCCTGCGCATCGACGAGGCGGCCGTGAGGGCCGAGGAGCGGCTCGACGGCAAGCTGCTCCTGCGCTCCTCGGACCCCACGCTCTCCGCCGAGGACATCGCCCTCGGCTACAAGCAGCTCTGGCAGGTCGAGCGCGGCTGGCGGGACATGAAGCAGGTGCTCGACCTCAGGCCCGCGTGCCACCGCCGCGAGGACCGCATCCGCGCCCACGTCGTGCTCTGCTGGCTGGCCCTTCTCCTGGTGCGCGCCTGCGAGAACAGCTGCGGGGACACCTGGCCGAACCTGCGCCGCGAGCTCGAGAGGCTGAAGCTGGGCAGCTTCTCCGGTCCCGCCGGCCGCTTCCGTCAGCGCAGCGAGCTCACGGCCGGCCAGCGCACGATCCTCACGAGGCTCGGGCTCGCCGAGCCGCCACGGATGCAGGACCTCGCGGCCGCCCCCTCCTGAGCCCCTCGCGGCATAGATACACGCCGTCTGCGCGCTCAAGCCCGCCTTTTGCCTGCAAAACCGGCCTGTTTCGTGGACTATCGCGGGGGACAGCTGCGGAACGGCAGCCTCGCCGTCGGCCTCTCGCTCGCCATCCTGGGCATCGACATCTGGTACCCTGCGCTGGTGATCGGCGTCGTGGCCGGCGCGCTCACCGTGGTCGGCCTCGAGCTCGGGGCGCGGTTCGGCGCTCTGCTGGGGCGCCGCATGGAGGTGGTGGGCGGCCTGATCCTCATCGCGATCGGCGTCAAGATCCTCATCGAACACCTGACCGGGTAGTCGCCCCGGCAGACCCGTGCCACTCGCGATGACGCGCGGGAACGCACGAACGTGAGCGGGATGCTCATGACCGCGGCTCAGGCGACCGGCGCCTACGAGCGCCCTCACACGTCGGCCTCAGCCGTGTCTCCGAGAGCGCCATGATACCGCCACGACACCAGCCGCGCCGCGACGCGGCCGGGAACGGTCCCTGCGCCTCGTGACGCCACCTCGCGCAACACGAGACCCCGCGCGACGCACAAGACCGCCACCAGAAGGACTGCCGCGCCGGTGGCTGCTTGGACGACCAGGACGAGGCCAGACCCCAGTCCAAGCCAGCGGCCGGCCCACGATTCCCCCCAGAGCGCCGCACAGGCGCAGACACCGCCGACCAGACCCGGACGATACGCGCTGATGATCGCGCTCCTGCCCATGCAGAAGTCCTTCGTCATGCGCCAGGAGAGCGCGATGTGCACCGCGATCTCGGACAACACGAATGCAAGAGCGTAGCCGAGCAACCCGAATCGACCCAGGAGCAGGAGAAGGCCGGCGAACAGCCCCAGTTGGGCGCCGCGCACGGCCAGCTTCTCCCTCAGGCGCCCGGTCGCTTCGAGCGCGACCCCAGCGAAGTGGGAGAGCACAGCGGCCGCCGAGGCGAGCGCCGCGAGCCTGACTACCGACACAGACGCACCCCATTGAGGACCGAGGAGAACGGCGACGAGTTCGCGGGCGGCTCCGGACATGCCGAGACTGACCGGCAATCCGACCCCGGCCGCCACGGCGAGCGTGGCTATGTACGCCTTTCGGAACCGATCCTGATCCCCCTGGATCCGGCTGAACGACGGAAAGAGGACCTTGGACAGACTAGTGCTTAGATACTCCATGGGGACACCCGTCAGGCTCAGGGCGCGTGAGTAGAGGCCCAGCGAAGCGGATCCGGCGAATCGACCCACTACCATCGTGTCGAGGTTGGTGCTCATGAACTCGAGGAACGAGATCACCGAGACCGTGGAGCCGAAGCCGAGCAGCTCGTGATACGCCCGGCGGCTCATGACCGGTGTCAGACTCGGTCGCGCAAGGGCGTTGTAGATGATGCAGACCGTAGCCGCCTGCGTCAGCGACGCGGCCACCAGACTCCACACACCTCCACCTGTCAGCGCCACGCTGACGCCCACGAGCCCATAGCCGATCGCGTAGGCGGCGATGTCGGCCAGAGCGATCCCCTTGAAGCGCATGTCGCGCCGCAGGAGGGCAAAGGCCACCGCCGAAGCACCCGTCAGCGTGAACGACAGACCCATCATCCGAAGCACCGGTTGGAGCTGTGACGAACGAAACAGCTCCGCAATCAGCGGGGCAGCCGCCCAAACGACCGCGCTGAAGGCTGCGCCGAGAACCACGCTCGTCCACATGCCGGCTCGGACGTGGGCCGTCGACAGATCGCGCCTCTGAACGATGGCCTGACCGACTCCCATCTGGGCGAAGTACTGACCAAAGCGCAGCACGAGCGTCGCCATGGCCACGAGGCCGAACGCGCCGGGGACGAGTAGTCGGGCGAGGATCGCGGTGACCGCCACCTGCAGGACCACATTGACGAAGGTGGCCAGATAGGTCCACTTGGTGGCGCTGATGATCTGCGTCGTCAGGCTCTGTGCCATCTACCGGATCCACCATCCGCGTGCCGGATCACGGGACTGCCCCGCCGACCCCTGCCGGCGCGGCCGGGAAGGACGCCCCCGTTCCCACCTCTCGCCCAAGGACCAAGCCGGAAGTCCGCGGGGAGGTGGGTCCGGACAACCTTGAGGATCCGGTGTGGCGCCGACATCAGCGCATGAGGTCCAATCGAGAACCAACGGGGCCCGGCGAACAGACGCGAGACGTCCTGACCGTCGAAGAGGCCGACGGCGCGCTTCTCTCGTGATCCGGGTCGCCTACCTCGTGACCTTGACGAAGTGCGCTTTGCCAGTCACGACTCCGGGCCAAACCAAGCGGTAGTACTTGGACTCGCCGGCTCGCAACTGCACGGTGTAAGAACCGTCCGGCTTGACGGTCGCCGCCTTCACGGTCTTCCTCTCGATCCACTTGCCGTCGCGCACGCGGTCCTGGAGGACCAGCGACACCTTGACGCCCTGGGCCCTCCAGGTCACCTTGCCCTCGAGTGTGAACGGCTTGCCCTTACGTATCCTGTTGGGACCCGTCACGGTGAGACGGCTGCCTTGGGCGAAGGTGAACCACGCCGGCTTCTTCGCACCGTTCGCCTCTCGGAGACCGGTGTAGACACCCGCCCTGCCGGCAGCCTGATCGGTCAGCAGATACCACATCAGCATCTTCACTTGGGGGAACCGCTTGGCGTACACGTAGGCGCGGCGTAGATACTCGGCCTGTGTCGCTTGGCTGAAGGACTGGCCGAAGAGGTTGCACGACACCGTCGTGTAGCCGTATTCGGTCAGGTAGAAGGGCTTCTTGGGGAAGACGTTGAGCAGGCGCTTCAGATTCTGCAAGTTGACGGTTCGTGAAGGGTCCCGCGGAGGAGCCTCGGGCCAAGGCTTCGCCGAGGCGCTCGGCGAGTACGGGTGGTGAGAATAGGCGTCGAACCACGAAGTGGCGCCCTTCGCGCCCTTGATCGCCTGCGCGAAGCGAATCGGGAAGGAGCTGGTCACGCCGGTGTTGCCGTTCGGCCCTGTGGCGCCCGCGATTCGCAGGGCATGAGCTCGCTTGGGATCCGTGGGGTGCGGGTCCCCTGCCGTGATCCCCTTGGAGAAGCGCTCCAGCATCTTGATGTAGCGCTTGACCGCGAAAGACGGGTCGCCCGGCCTCGACTGCGGACGGATGAACAGGGCCTGGTTGGGTTCGTTCCAGCACTCGTAGCCGAACACCCGGCCTCTGAACTGGGCGGAGAAGTACTCGCAGAAGCTCTCGAACGCCGGCAGGGACGCGAGGCTCATGGCGAAGTTGCCGCGGTAGCCGTCCGGCGTCGGCCACAGATTCTTCTGGGAGGCCCACTTGGGCACATCGTGGAACGTGATGATGATCTTCAGATCGTAACTCTCGGCCAGATCGACCGCTGAGGCTACACCCGCCATGTACGTGGAGTCGAACTCGCCCTCCTTAGGTTCGGCCTGCCGCCAAGAGACCATGAAGCGGACGTAGGAGGCGCGCAGATCCTCCTTCAACTCGCGCAGGAGGGCCTCTTGGTCAACCTCCTCCATTCTTGGGAGGTAGGGCTCGCAGAGCCCGCGCGCCACCGTGGCGGCCGAGGCTGAGGGCGTCACGGCGGCGCCCGCCGCCACAGCCACGAGGATGAGGAGAGTGAGGATGCTGAGGAAGACACGGGCCGGCCAACGCCGACAGGTTACCCTGTACACCATGGTCCGCACCCTATCGACCGGCCCGCACAACGTCAAGCCGGTCCGAGCCCATGCCCGCAGGAGACGCAGTGAAGGCCGCGGCGCCGGGATTCGCGCGATATAGACTGGACATCTATGCGGGACAGGCACGACATCCCCCGCCCGCGTCCGGCGAACTCGTCATCCGACGGCACTTTCGCCCTGCTCGCCGCCGTGGTCTCGCGTGCAGCCGTGTTGGTCGTCGCAATCGTCGCCGCGTATCTCGCATACCGTTACGCCGACGCTTGGCAGAGCCCCCTGAGGGACCTCCTGATCACGCCTTGGACGCGCAAGGACGCGGGCTGGTTCGTGAACATCGCTCGAGAGGGCTACCACGCGAAGAACGCCCGCACGGCGTTCTTCCCCCTCTATCCGTTGCTCATCCGCGCGACGCACGTGCTGTTCGGGGGCAGCTACTGGACGGCCGGCCTCGTTCTCTCTTCTGCCTGCTATGGAGGAGCCATGCTCCTCCTCTTCCGACTCGCCGCCGAGGAGACGACGTCGAGAGCGGCGGCCGTCACCGTGTTGCTCATCTCCGTCTTCCCGACGGCGTTCGTCTTCAGCGCCGTCTACAGCGAGTCGCTGTTCCTGCTTCTCACCGTCGCGGCATTCTTGCTGGCGCGGAACCGACGGTGGGCCCTCGCCTGTCTCATGGGCTGTCTCGCCATGCTCACGCGCAGCAGCGGCCTGCTCCTGCTCGCACCGCTCCTCCTCATCTACGCGGAGCAGAGAGAGTGGACATGGCGTCGACCGGTCCTCGAATGGCCTCGCGATGCCAGGCTCGCTTGGCTGCTGCTCATCCCTACCGGTCTTCTCGTCTATATGGGCTACCTCTGGGCACGCTTCGGCGATGCCCTCCTGTTCGCCAAGGTGCAGAGGGTCAAATGGAACCGGACGCCTTCGTGGCCCTGGGAGGATGTATGGCGGGGCGCGCAAGCCGCGTCCAAGGGCCTGCGCGCCGTCGCCGGGGATCTGTCGCTGCTGCCCTCGGGCCTTCTGCCGGGGCACGAGCTTCAACTGGCGATCGCCAGGTTGCTGCTGCCTTTCGCGGCGCTGTTGTTCGCGTCGTTCTGCCTGGTCGTCGTATTCCGGCGGCTGCCGTTGCCGTACGGCGTGTACGCTCTGCTCGCGCTGCTCCTCCCGCTCTCCCAGCCGTCAAGCAACCTGCCGCTGTATTCGTTCCATCGGTTCGTGGTGGTCGTCTTTCCACTGTTCATCGCCCTTGCGCTCACGCTTGAGAGGAGAAGGGCCGTGCTGTGGACCTTCGCCGTGACGTCGTTCGTGCTCATGCTGTATTTCACCGTCTGTTTCACGAGCGCGGGCAGCGGGGCGCGCGGCGTCGTCTAGCTCGAGCCGCGACCGCAAGGGAAGAAGATGAGGGCAAGGACGGGGTAGGCGATCACGAACGGCAGCAGGAGCCTGACCGGATCGTCTACATGCTGACCCTCGTGCAGCCGGTAGAGGATGGCTCCTGCCGCGAACGACGCGAAGAGCGCGGCCACCGCGATCATGAGGCGGTGACGATACGGGTCGAGAGCTGCAACAAAGGCTCCGATACCCATTGCCACCAACGCCCCGGCGAGGACCTTGTTGGACGTCATGTGTATGGCCGCCCTGGGGACGATGCCGAGCAGCAGGACCGCCGCACTCATGAAGCTCGCAAGGCCGAAAAGCACAAGCAGGAGCCCGCTGACCACGGCCCGCACCGATCTCACGGCTGATCCAGGCTGCGCCTCGTGGGTCCGTCCAGCGGGTTCAAGGCCAGGGCGCGCCTGAACCAGATCTCCCCAGCGACCTCGTCCCCGAAGTCCCTCGATTCGAGTACGCCCATGCGGTAGTAGGGCTGGTAGTTGCGCGGCTGCAGCCGCACGGCCTCGGCCAGCGTCTGGCGAGCGGCGGCCGGCCGGCCCTGCGCCGCCTGGGCATCGGCGAGCAGGATGAGAGAGTCGACGGCGAGCGGATCGAGGCGGCTCGCCCTCTGCCCTGCCGCCGCGGCGGCCGCGAAGTCCCCCTCGCCCATGTGCTCCAATCCCGCCAGAGTGGCCCGCTCGGAGAGGTACGGCAACGTCCAGGAGACGACGCCGAAGGCGATCAACCCGGTCGCCAAGAGGCGCACGTCGAGCGACCGGGCGCGCGTGGGCATAGCGGCCTCTGGAGCACGCAGGCCGACCGGATCGGCCGCAGCGCGACGCTGGGTGCGGGCGTATGCGGTCGCCGTGCCGGCAAGCAACAGGAACGAGACGGTGATCGCCGCCATGTCCCAGTCCCAGTCGAGAGACATGTGGACGATGAAGAAGACGGTCGCCGCTTGGCAAGCGGCCATCAAGGAGCGCTGGGAATCGCCACGACCTCCGGGAAGACGGGCGAAGGTGGCGGTCACGAGGCCGCCGACGGCCACGGCGAAGAGCACGAAGCCGACCAAGCCCAGCTCGCTGAGCACGTTGAGCCACTGGCTGTGACTGTGCATCACCACGGTGGCGCGCTCTCGATACAGGTAGTGCGTGAAACTGAAAGTGGCCGCCCCCGTGCCGACCACTCTGTGGGCGGCCCAACCACGCAGCGCCTCGCCATACCAGGGGAGGCGGCCGCTGCTGTTGAGCGCGACCAGACGACTCGCGTCGTTGCCGACGCCGGAGGTCGAAAGCGCCGAATCGTAACGGGTCTTCGCCCATCCGGTGAGCCCGCCGTGCCGCGGGAAGTAGTAAACGCCGAAGACGATCGACGCCGAAACCAGGATGACCAGCACGGCGGCGCCGGTGAGGCGTGCGGCGCGGGCCGGCAGCGGCCAGCGTCCTTGAACGAGGGCCGCCAGCGCCTGGCCGGCAAACGCCAGAGCGAGCGCTCCGACGACCCAGCCTCCGAAGGCATGCCCCTGGGAGGCGCGCAGGGCGTCGTCCGCCGTCTCGGCGAACAGCGTGCCGAGGTGGCGTACCTGGCTGATCGCCACGGCGACGAGCGAGACGGGGATCACCAGCGAGATGAACCCCGAGAGGCGCGGCCCGCAGACCAAGAAGTACACGAGCAGCGCGACGATCAGGGCTGCGATGGCGCCGCGCGAGAACGTGAAGAAGAGCGTGAAGAAGAGGAGCGCGAGACCGGACGAGACGAGGCCCCGCGCCCATGGCGGCAGATCGCGACGCGACGCCGCTTCGAGGCCGATGGGGATCGCCATGGCGATCATCGCGGCCAGTGCGTTCCAGTACCCGATGGGCGCCCGCAGACGAGCGAAGACGTGGGCGTGCGTGACGACATCCGGCACGATCTTGCCGAGCAGCGCGTAGACCGCGACCACGACGACCACCGACGCGAAACCGTAGGCGGCGAGACGGAGCTGCACCTTGCCGCCGGGAAGTATGCCGCACACGAGCATCACCAACAGGTAGAGGGCGGCGACGTTGAAGGCCCGCCAAGAGAGGTCGGGGGCCGTCGACCAGAGAATGGAGAGGCCGATCCACAGCACGAAGGCGCCCATTGCGGCCAAGCTCACGAGATAGGCGCGAGGCACACGGACAGGACCCCGCGCCAGCCAGACACCGGCCACCGCCAGCCCTGCCAAAGTGAGCGCCACGGGCGTGGTCCGTGAGTAGACGTAGCCACCCGAGAGGAAGCCGAGCGCCGCGATCGCCGCCAGCACGGCAAGGATCGGCAGAAGGGAGGGCAGCGACGCACGGGTCGCGTCCGCTTGTGACCGTGCATGCGCTGGCTGCAAGAACCAAGCCCCTTTCTTCGATACCCGGCGCCGCGCCGGACGGACCGTGCGAAGTATAGCCGACTCCCGCTCAGCCGAACGGCTGTGATTCCGATGAGGCGAATGATATAAGGCGCATGGAACCTCATCGGCCCATACGCGGAGCTCAGCGAAGGGGGTGCGGAGATGGACATCGTTCGGCGCGGCCTCGTCATCACGCTTGCGGCTGTGTTCGCCGCGTGCGCTTGGGTGCCTGTCACGCAGGCGAGTTCGGCGCGGAGCATCCTCGACGACGCCATGGACGGGAGGGTGGACGGCACATACTCGGCCTCCCAAGTGCGCGCCGCGATCAAGCTCGCGCGGAGCGACCCGTTCTTCTCGCAGTACAGTGACGTCGACGGCGTGCTGGCCGACTATCTGGCCGGTCTTAATCCGCCCAGGACCGACGCCGGTGGCACTTCCCCTGTGTCGGCAGGGCAGACCGTAGTGACACCCACACCCAAGGCCGTTGTCCCCGTCGCCGGTGACTCCCCACGCGGTGACAGCAAGCCGCATCCAAGTGCACGCCCTGGAGGCGGGAGACGCGACGTTGCCGTCCCCCTACCCAGCCCGCTGTTGGTCGATGCTGGCTGGGACCAGGCCGGAGTGAGACTCGCGGCCATCCCCTGGTTCTTCGTTGTCATTGGCGGCGCATCGGTCGGCAGCATGGTTCTCCTGCGGCGGCGCCGTTGACCGCAGGCGAGTCGGGCCTCCACTCCCCGACTGCGCGCTGCGCCGACGGGCACGACGTCGCAGCCTCACGGCCGACACCCGGAACCCGATTGTCGACAGAGGCCGCCCGCATGGAGACACGGGAGCATCACGTGCACGTGAGGAGAGAGTGAAGAGCCGCGTCCTGATCGTCCAGAAGACGATCCCGCAGTACCGTCGTCGACTCTACGAACTGCTGCGCGAGGCTCTGGCGGAGGCGGGGACTGAGCTCGTCCTCGTATACGGTGACCCGGAGCCGGACGACGCCAGCAAGCGCGACCTGGTGGATCTGGACTGGGCGGTGAAGCGGCCGACCCGCTTCGTTCCGGTCGGGCGCCGGCGCCTGTACTGGCAACGCTGTCTGGACCTCGTTCCCGGCGTCGACCTGGTCGTCGTCGAGCAGGCCAGCAGGCTCTTGGTGAACTATCCGCTGCTGGCGCTGCAGATGGCGGGCGCCAAGCGTGTGGCCCTCTGGGGGCACGGCAGGACTCTCAAGGCGACGCCGTCCAGCCGCCCAGGAGAGCTGGCCAAGGCCTTCATGTCGCGCCGGGCGCACTGGTGGTTCGCCTACAACGAGCTCAGCGCGGGCTACGTGCGGGAGTTCGGCTTTCCTCCGGAGCGGATCACCGTGGTCGAGAACGCGATCGACACAAGCGCGCTGGCGGCCGCCGGTGCACGGGTGACGGACGGCGACATAGAGTCGTTGCGTTCCAGACTCGGCCTGGAGGGGACGCACGTATGCCTCTTCGTCGGGGCGCTGTACCGCGAGAAGCGCCTGCCCTTCTTGATCGCCGCCTGTGAGCTGATCAAGCGCCGGGTGCCGGACTTCGAGATGGTCTTCATCGGTGCGGGGCCCGACAGGCACGTCGTAAAGGAGGCAGCGGCCCGCAACGCCTGGATGCGGGATGTGGGTCCCGTGTTCGACGCCGACAAGGCGCCGTACTTCCGGCTTGCCCAATTGATGCTCATGCCGGGCGGGGTAGGGCTCGCCGTCCTCGACGCCTTCGCTCTTGAGGTTCCCATGATCGCCACGTCGGTGCCCTACAACGGTCCGGAGTGCGCCTACCTTATGGACGGGGTGAACGGCATCGTTCTGCCGGAGCGGGCGACTCCGGCTGCATACGCCGCCGTCGTCGCCGACCTGTTGACGGATTCGGCGCGCCTCGACGCACTCAAGGCCGGATGCCGGGAGCACGCCGGGCTCTACACGGTCGAGAACATGGCGCGGCGATTCGCCGACGGCATCGCCGCCGCCCTCGCGTCGTGAGACTCAGCTGCCGGAGTCACGGATACGCGGGCGGCATGCAGACCGTTGCGTGCACGCGATGGAGCGCTCACTGAGTCGTACCCGGTCAGCGCCCTTGGCAGAGAGCCTTGCGGCACCTCGCCGCGGTCTGCCGCCGCACTCCACCCCCGACGACCCTGAGCACGTCGACGGCGAAGAACAACGGGACGAAGGCGGGCTCGGCGCAGAGCTGGGCGAACCACCATCGCGTGCGCAGGTTGCTGGGCGACCTCATGTCGAAGTAGGCGCGCAGGAGCTGGCGTGCATCGAGCGTCTGCTTGCTGGGATGCAGACCGGTGGCGTCTTCGTGGCTGTACACGGGGGCGCCGTAGCTCATAAGCAGTTCGAAGCCGGCCCGTTGCGCCCGCCGAGCGAACTCCCAGTCGGCGCCGTAGTGCGGCAGCCGCTGTCGATCGTAAAGGCCGACCCGCCGAAAGGCCTCGACCGGGATGAGCGTGCCGCGGCCCGAGAGCACGCTGACCGGCGCCGTGTCGCCGAGCCGCTCGAAGGCCTGCGACCGTGTGAGCCCAGCGGCCGGGCTCATCGAACGCGTCGTCCGCCAGTCAATGCAAACGCCGCCGTCCACGATGCGCTCGTGGTCGTCCCAGCTCACGGCGACCGAGCCGAGAAGTGCGCGCGGGTGGCTCCTCGCGAGGTCCAGCATCGTCTGCAGGTAGTCGGGCGGCAGAGCCGTGTCGTTGTTCAGGACGAGGAGATGGTCGTCTGCGCCGGCTCGGGGCAGCACCCACGCCAGCCCCTTGTTCATGGCTCCGGTCCACCACAGGTCGCCGTCGCCCCATAGCACGACGACATCGGGGTGCTCGGCCGCCAAAGCAGCGTGCGTGCCGTCGGTCGAGCCGTCGTCGATCACGACGATCTGGAAATCGCCGCAGGTCTGTTCGCCCAGCGACGCCAGACAAGCGCGCGTGAACTCGAGGCGGTTGTGCACGGGGATGACGATGAAGACGCTCACGCTCGCAGTCTATCGGGTCCGGCCGTCGTCGTCATGATCGGCGACCGAACAGCTTTCCCGTTGCCACCGAACACTGCCTCCAGCAGGTGCGCCGCACTCAGACAGTCCGTATGATTGCTGGAGGGGCCGCCGCCTCTGACGGCGGGCGGCAAAAGACAATCTGCGGTTCGAGACGAGACCTCGACCACCGGCGAGTGTCGCGAAGGAGCGAGTCGATGCACATCGCCATGGCGGGACCAGTACTGACCAAGCCGCTGATGCAGTCCCTTGAGAACGCCACCGGCCTGCCGGAGGGCATGGGGGGAACACCCGTGTGCTCGCTCGTGCGCGACTTGGTGGACCGCGGCCAACGGGTGTCGATAGTGACGCTCGACCGCGGCGTAACGAGACCTTTTGTGACGAATGGCCGCCTTCTCGATCTCAACTGCGGGCCGTACCGTCCAAGGCATCGCATGCGCGATCTCATGCGCGCCGAGAGGTTCGCCGTGCGTGACGGCGTCCTGCGTACGCGGGCCGATCTGGTCCATGCGCACTGGTGCGGCGAGTACGCACTCGGTGCATTGGCCAGCGGCATGCCGACGTTGGTCACAGTTCACGACTGGATGCCGACAGTCCTCCGAATGACGCTGATTCGCCACTCGCCGCACTGGTTCGGGCGCACACTGCTCTACTTCACGACGCTGGCCAGAGCCCGCTGTTTGACCGCCAATTCGCCCTACACCGCCGAGAAAGTGCGCCGCTTCACCAAGGCCGCGTTGGAGGTCGTGCCCAACGGCGTGCCGGACGCCGACTTCCTGGCGCCCGTCGGACTTGCTGGCGCGCAGAGCATGAGGATCTCCGGCCGCCAGGTCGCCGTCTCCGTGAACCGAGGGTTCGGTCGGCTCAAGAACGTCGTGTCACTACTCAAGGCTAACCGCGAACTCCGGCGGCGCGGCGTCCGCCATGAACTCCACTTGATCGGAGACGGGTACGAGCCGGGAGGCCCCTGCGAATCGTGGGCCGGGACTGCGGGACTCTCCGACGGAGTTCGGTTCGTCGGCCCCCTCGACCACACTGAGGTCATGCGACGGATCGCGTCCGCGACCATGCTGGTCCACCCCTCGCGTGAGGAGTCGTTCGGGATGACCCTCATCGAGGCCATGTCCCAAGGCACTCCGGTGATCGGCGGCGCCCGGTCGGGTGCCGTGCCATGGGTACTGGCCGGGGGCAGAGCTGGCCTGCTGGTCGACGTGAGGGAGCCGCGCGCCATTGCCGAGGCGATGGAGGCCGTGCTCACGCACGAGGCACTGGGCCGGCGTCTGGGGCATGCGGGTCACGCTCACGCGTGGTCCCACTTCCGTCAATCGCGCGTGACGGACCTGTACCTCGACGCGTATCGTCGTCTGCTCGCTGAGGTGGGACGCCGGTGAGGGTGCTTCACGTACTGAATTCCATCGAACGCTCGGGTGCCGAAATGATGCTGGCTCAGGCGGCTCCTCTGCTCCGTGAGCGCGGCGTCGACCTGCATGCGCTCGCAACAGGCGCCTCGTCGGGTCCCTTCGCCGCGCAGCTCGCCCGCACGGGGTTCAGCGTTCACCATCTCCCGTTCAGGCCTTGCCCGGCGTTTGTGGCCGACTTCCGGCGCCTCGTGCGACGTGGCCGCTTCGATGTCGTCCACATACACACCGAGAGAGCCTTCTTCTGGTACGAGCTGGCAGCCCGTCTCGCCGGGGTTCGACGAATCGTTCGCACCGTGCACGGGACCTTCGATTTCAGAGGGCATCTGCAGGCCGAGCGTTGGGTCCAGCGCCGCGTCGCCCGGCGGTTCCTCGGCGTGCGAGCCGTCGCGGTGGGCCGTTCCGTCCAGATCGCGGAACAAGACACTTACGGGCTTCGTCCCTTGCTCATCCCCAACTGGACCGACTCGAGTGTGTTCTCGCCCGCCGAACCCGCCGCGGCCGCCCGCGCTCGCCGTCGCCTCGCCATTTCGGCCGACGCGATCCTCTTCGTCTCAGTCGGGTCTTGCCAGCGCCTGAAGAACCACGCGGGGATCATCCGAGCTCTGCCCGTCGTGCTGACAGACTGCCCTGGGGCGCGCTACCTCCATGTGGGCGAAGGCGAGTCAGAGGAGAGTGAGAGACGGCTGGCAAGAGAGCTCGGCGTAGCGGATCGCGTGCGCTTCGTAGGGCAACGCGACGACGTCTGTGCAATCCTGCAGGCGAGCGATGTCTTCCTGATGCCGTCGGTACGCGAGGGGCTGCCGGTCTCCTGTCTGGAGGCGATGAGCTGCGGCCTGCCCGTCATCGCCGGAGACATCCCCGCGTTTCGTGATCTGGTAGTGGACGGTGTGACGGGCATTCTCGTCCGGAACGACCAGGCGCTGGCACAAGCGATGAAGCGCGTCTGCGGCGACGCGCGGCTCAGAGCCGCGATGGGCGCCGCCGGTCGACGCCGCGTGCTCGCCGAGTTCAGCCTCAAAGCATCAGTCGAACGCTATCTGGATCTGTATCGCGGCGAGCGACCAGACGAGGACGCCGCACGGACCCCGGTTGAGGCATCTTGATTCCCAACGGAGCCTCTTCATTGGAAGAGATGCCGGGACGGCAAGCTCTCCTCTTGGGCCGCGATCTTGTCATCGTAGTCGGATCGTCGGGCGGGGTCTCGCTCCTCTCGGGATAGTGCGCAGCTCCTCGGGCGTGAGAGCCAGCAACCAGTCTGTGCGCTTCAGAGCTTCGTCTTCGTCTCCGAAGAACACGTCCCGAAGCTCGCTCTCGAAGACCTGCGGCAAGGAGGGATGACCCCCTATGCGATAGGGATCCCCATCGCGAAAGCTATCGGCAGCCGATTGGAGAACACCGGGGGCCCCCAGGGATTGCTCGCACCGACAGGCGACCGTCGATTTGAGATACACGTCCAGCTGCTCATCGAAGGCGCATGGACCCTGAGGGGAAGGCTCCCTCCAGCCCAGCCCTTACCGAAGACGGCGAACCGCGAGCCGTAGCGCTTCGTCAGCCGGCGGACGAGACGAGCACGCAGCCGTGCCCCGGGCATGGTCTTGAAGGACGTGCGACTGTTCACCCGATTGCCGATCAGGACCACGTCGAAATCGTTCTTCGTCGGCGGATACCAGCTCTGCAGAAAACGAGCTTACGAAGTGCAGCTCGGCGCGTACCTGATGTCTCGGCACCCGGCCCTCTTCAGCACCCGCACGATGGGGCCCCCGCAGGGCAAGTAGACCGTCTCGCAGCGGCGCATGACTGTCAGCATCGACGAGGGCAAGGGCTTGAACCAAGAATGATACGAGTCGCCCTCCCAGTACACCATGGTCGGGCTGTCGGGGAGAGCCCTCAAGCTCTCCAGGCACTCATCCGAGACCATGAGAGAGCCGGTGTGCATCCATATGATCAAGTCGGCGCAGCGCTGTCGGGCGGTCTCAAGAATCCCCTCACTTATGGCGGAGTGCGACACACCCTCATGAAGGCGTTGCAGATACGGATAGACCACGTATTCGTCCATAACCCCGTCGGCGGCCAACCGGTCCAGCGCTTCGTAGACATCCGAGTGCGAGCCGAGCGGCCGTTCGTTCCGGATTGCGAGCACGCTCGTTTTCGACTCAGGCATCGGGCCTCCAACGTCGGCGCCGCCAATACCGTCGGAGCGCCATACGCGGCATCCCGGTCGGCGATCATTCGCCATCATCGTGCCTGCTGATGCAAGGTGGCGGAGGGAGGGCTGAGACACGGCTGCTGGGCGGCGAGAGCGCCGCGCTGGACAGCCAAGAGCCCGAATGCCAGCACACCCGTATACCCGAAGAGTGCGGTGTCCACCAGCCCGGCGACCAAGATGGCAAGAAGAGCTCCGCCCACGGCTGCCTGTTCGCGGGTGGCGCCCCGCCTGAACGGGGCCGCGACCGGTGAGGCGACGGCCAGCACGAGCAGGGTCAACGCGAGGACGCCTCCCTCCGCCAGGATCTGCAAGGGCACGCTGTGCACCGATCCCAGAATCCCCGGATGCTCATCGCGGTGTTGAGGCAGCAGGTCGCCGTGGAAGCGCGAGAAGCCCGCCCCGAAGGCGACTCGCGCAGGCGAGCTGACCGTTTGGTCCCACACGAACCGATAGGTGGTGACCCTGGAGGAGACGTTGTTCGTCTCCAGGTAGTACGCCCGCCCCGGCTCGTACAGCGAGCCTGCCGTCGCGATCAACGCTATCCCGACTGTGATCCCGACCGTAATCCAGAGCCACGGACGTTTTCGGCGCCGATGCCGGCGCGGCTGCCGGTTGTCCAGACCTCGTCGCACCAGCCACCAGAGGGCCGCTCCCACCCCGAGAGCGGCCCCGATCCAGGCGCCTCGCGAATACGTGAACCACAGCCCCAGGGCAATCAGCGCAAGCGCCGCCGGCCTGCAGACCCTGAATAGCCTCCGGGGGATTCGGTACATGAGGAGAGGCAGCGCCAAGGCCAGCAATGCGCCCAGCGCATTGAAGTGACTGAACGTCCCCGATGCAGACGCACCGTCGTTGGACAGGCCGGCGAAGAAGAAGGCCAAGGGATTGCGTTCTTCAATCGCCAGCTCGGGAATGACCGTCCGGAACGTCGGGAAGCCGAACACGGACTGACAAATGCCGATGCTCGCTTGAGCGACGGCGAACGCCAGCACCAGACTGATGAACAGGGAGCGCTCGTGCTCCGATGAGCGGCGCAGCAGCCAATACAGCCAGAGCCCGTTCGCCAGCATCACGCAGTCGCCTATCGCAACAGGCACCCCAACGATGAAGAGGACCGCGAACGAACAGAGAAGATAGACGATCAGCAGAACAACGGGGTCGCGCGCTGCGCGCCGCAACTCGACGCCGTCTCTGACGACCAACAGTCCGCCGGCCAGCGCAAGATACGCATACCAGTTCAGGTCATGAGGCCGAGCCGCAGGCGCGATGGCCCAGAACGGCGTGATGACCACGAGAGATAGCATCAGCGGGCGGGCGGCGGAGAGCGAGAGCACACTCAGCCCGACCGGCAGCGTACACAACAGAACCGCGACCGCGTTGCCGGTCCGACCGAAGATGAGCAGCCATCCGGCCGCTGCCACGGGGGCGACGATCAGAGCTGCGGTCAGGACCGGGCCGGCTCCACGGATGCCCGGAGCGGCCACACGTCTCCCCATGCTCTCCGCCCCGGCCTCTGTCGCCAACGTCCGCTCCAATGTGCGTCAGCCCCCCTGTCTTCGCCCGGCAACAATCCTATCGCGAGCACGACCGGAGTGCCCGGCTCAGCGAAGCCCCCAGGCCCGGTTCATCGGGGACGGGGCCGCACTGGGCACCGGCGACCGGTGAGATAATGACGATACATGCCATGCGCTGCAACACAATCCGATAGGCCGGAACGCCAGGCTCCCCGACCGGCAGTCGTCGGGATGTCGGCATGATTGCCCGCAGAGTCTTGGGCATGCGCGTCGATTGCCTCGAGGCGCCCGCTGCCCGGGACATGATCGTCGCGTGGGCGGCCGAGACGCACGACGCCGGGTACCGCCCGCGTTACATCTGCGCCGGCAACGTCCACATGACGATGGAGACCTATGACGATCCCGCTTTTCGGGCAGCGGTGAACCGCTCCGACTTGGTTGTCGCGGACGGACAACCCTTGGTGTGGGCCCTGCGGGCCCTCCGTGCGCCTCAGCGCCGGCGGGTGCGGGTGACGCCGGATCTGCTGCTTGAGCTCTTCGCCGCCTGTGAGGTCCGCGGCGTGCGACTCGGATTGTACGGAGGCACGCCTCAGACTCTCTCCGTCTTTCTCGACTTCCTGCAACACTCGTTCCCGAGACTGCAGGTGCCCTACGCTTGGAGCCCTCCCTTCAAACCGCCGACGGACGAGGAGGATGAAGCAGCTGTGGCGGCGATTCGCGCTGCGGGAGTGCAGCTGCTGCTGGTGGGGACAGGCTGCCCCAAGCAGGAGAAATGGATGGCCGCCCATGCTGGTGAGAAGGACATCGAGGACGACCGTGCCCTGTCTTGCGTGATGTTCGGAGTTGGAGCGGCCTTCGACCTACTGGGCGGCAAGACGTCCAGTGCCCCACGCTGGATGCAGGACCTCGGTCTAGAGTGGGCCTACCGGCTCGCTCACGAGCCGCGACGGCTCTGGCGAAGACAGCTCAAACACAATCCCCGGTTCGTCGTCCTCTTCCTTGCCCAGTTGCTCCGGGGGCAGCGTGCATAAGCGCTCTTTACGCCGTCCGACGAGCGCCGTATAGTCTCGCCAGGAAACGAGGGGCACAAAGGGGGGAGGGCGTAGGTGGGACCACCGTTCGCTGTTCGCGAGGTACTCCTGGGCCGTGATTGCCGATCCCCGGAGATTCTGTCGCCATCCACGGCGTCACGGGGTTATCTGCTGCGTCGATGCGCGAGTGTTGCGAGCCTGATCCTCATCGACGCCGTCTCACTGTGCGTGGCGGGCATCGCTGCGGCAGTGTCGCCGGTCACCGTGTCGCACACCTTCTCACCGCCACACATCTTGCTGGCCGTCGTCATGCTCGTCGCCCTCTTCGCGATCCACGGATTGTACGGTCTGCGCGAATGCCGGCGAGACCGCCGGCGCCGAGCACTCGCGGCGGCGTGGTTCCTCGGCACGGCCCTGCTGCTGAGCGGAGCCGGCGGAGCTTGGGCACCGGCGGGTGTGATCTTGATGTGGGTTGTGGCCGTCGCCCTTCTCACCGTCGGCCGGGAACTCCTCGACTATTGCCTCAAGGCGGTGTTTCCCCTCGACCTCGAGAGCAGGCGCACCGTCGTGGTTGGCTCGGAGCGCGCACTCGCAACCTTCGCCGCTCGCGTAGCCTCACTCCCGCATGAGGCGCACGCGAGGATCGTCGGGATCGTCAGCGAAGAGCCGCCCGGCTTTAAGTGGCCGAGACCTCACGGCCTACCGCTGCTGGGGCAGATGCGGGACATCGAGGCGATCATCTGTCGCTGGAAACCGGACGAGCTCGTAGTCGTCGATCACGACACCGAACGCCTTCATCTGGTCGAGCTTGCCGAGCTGTGTCGGCGCCGCCGGATGACCCTCAAGCTGAGTGACCTTGACATGCGGTTCCAAGAGCGAGGCGTCAGTCTCATCCCGGGACTCGGCGAGGCGTTGTTCGTCGCCGCCTCCTCACCGCCGAACGGTCTCGCATGGGCGTTCAAACGCTGGATGGATGTCGGTCTGGCGATGGTGCTTCTCATCCTGACCGCGCCTCTCTGGGCTGCCGTCGCTGCAGCTATCAAGCTCACGTCTGCAGGCCCCGTGTTCCATTCGGCCGAGCGCGTGGGACTCGGCCAGCAGGCGTTCCGTTGCCTCAAGTTCAGGACAATGCGAGCGGATGCGGAGGCCCTACAAGCCGATCTCGAGTCGCTCAACGAGGCCGACGGAGCCATCTTCAAGATCAGAGATGACCCACGCGTCACAGCGCTCGGTCGCTGGCTTCGCAAACTGAGCATCGATGAGCTTCCTCAGCTCGTCAACGTGCTCCGCGGCGAGATGAGCCTGATCGGCCCGCGGCCGCTGCCGCTGCGGGACAACCAGTTGCTTGAGGCATGGCATCGGCAGCGTCACGTGATCCTGCCGGGATTGACGGGGCTGTGGCAGGTAAATGGCCGCAGCGACACCTCTTTCGATGAGATGATCCGCCTCGACCTGAAGTACATAGACACATGGTCCTTACGACTCGATCTGTCCATCGCTTGGCGCACGGCAGTGGCCGTTATCCGCTCCCGAGGCGCCTGCTAACAAACGGATGCGCCCATCGCGGCGCGACCGTAATCCGCAAAGACCAGGGAACCCTCATTCCCGATCGAACCAAGGAGAGTCAGCGTGACGACGTCGGTAGTGACGGGAGGGGCCGGCTTTCTCGGGTCGCACCTTTGCGAGCATCTGCTCGGTCAAGGACAGCGGGTCATATGCCTTGACAATCTCGATACGGGATCGCTGCAGAACATCGAGCATCTGCGCGACGACGCCTTCGAGTTCCGCAACGTGGATTGCGTCCAGTTTCTCGACGTCCCCGAAGCGGTCGACTTCGTCTTCCATCTCGCCAGCCCGGCGAGCCCCGTTGACTACATGCGCCTTCCTCTCAAGACGCTCAAAGTAGGGTCATACGGCACCCACAACGCGCTGGGTTTGGCCAAGTTCAAGCGAGCCCGCTTCGTTCTGGCATCGACCTCCGAGGTCTACGGCGACCCTCTTGTCCATCCGCAGTCTGAGGAGTACTGGGGAAACGTCAACCCTGTCGGACCGCGCGGCGTCTACGACGAGTCGAAGCGCTACTCGGAGACCCTGACCATGGCCTATCATCGTCAGCAGGGCGTGGACACCAGTATCGCACGGATCTTCAACACCTACGGTCCGCGGATGCGTCCCAACGACGGCCGAGCCGTGCCGACGTTCGTGCGACAGGCCTTGGCCGACGAACCGCTCACCGTGTTCGGCGACGGATTGCAGACCCGCAGCTTCTGCTACGTGACTGACCTCGTCGAGGGCCTTCACCGTCTGGCGACCAGCGGCGAGCACACGCCGGTGAATCTGGGCAACCCCGAGGAGACGACGCTCCTGGAGTTGGCCGCCGCAATCATCGAGGCGACCGGGAGCAGCAGTGAACTCGTGCACCAGGCACTGCCCATTGACGACCCCAAGGTGCGGCGGCCCGACATCACCAAGGCCAAGAGGCTGCTGGGATGGGAGCCGGTCGTACCCCTGCCCCAGGGGCTCGCCGAGGTCGTCGCCTTCGAGCGCACCAACCATTCCCACGCGCTCACGGCGCTGATGTAGCGGGTCGCCGCACGGACGAACCTCCGGCGCGCTTCTCGAGATACCGCTGGTGATACTCCTCGGCGCGCCACCACTCGGCCGCCGGGACGACCTGGGTGACGACGGGACGGGTGAACACGCGTGACGCCGTGAGCTCGGCGATGGCGGCGAGGGC
>Ga0255342_1002654_pt1 | contig 21684 bp, 23 predicted proteins | sample wastewater_treat_3_FD_192416 | JGI IMG/M metagenome (GOLD analysis project Ga0255342, IMG submission 192416) | Wastewater microbial communities from Lulu Island WWTP, Vancouver, Canada - plant14 | ecosystem: Engineered > WWTP > Wastewater > Unclassified | place: Canada: Vancouver, British...
CTGTCGGCTCGGCAAGCATAAGAGTTGACATATATACCGTTGACGGTCTTATCATCTCTTGTGATGTAAGCGATTGCTGCGCTGACTGTTGCCCTGATCGTATGGATAGAAGTGTATGCCAAATTTCGTTTACCCCTTTCTTTATCTCGGTAATATCCTCGGCATATATGTGACCTGTGCTGTAAAGTCGGACAAGTATCTGGTTGATGTTTGCTCCGATGCGTTTCATCAGGCGATTGGTTTCTGCAATCTCGGTGCGGTCGGGAGTGAGATCAACCCTCGCACGAACACAGTCACGGATATACTCGGTCTTGTTCTTGTAACCGTACTGCTCACACTTCGCTAAGATGTCTTGCATTTCCGATTCCGTAAAGCGAACATTCAGCGTGTAGGACTTCTTCTCCCTCTTGCGTTTCAGGTACTTGCGTTCATCGTCCGTAAGCTGGCTCTCGTCCTTGTCGGCAAGACTCTTATCAAGGTCGGCTCTGACCTCTTGGTCAAGTGCGTGATTGATAGCACCCTCATAGGTCATACCCTCGAACTCCATAGCCTTGTGCTTGGGTGGTCTGCCACGCTTCTTTTTTCCTGTGTCCATAGTGGTGTCTCCTTTGTTTTTATTTCGGCGTAAGCCGATTATTTTCTGACCGCTGTGCGGTCATTTCGGGGCTTGGGGTGTCCCCAACAAGCATTTGGTATTTTCGCTCGCTGTGCGGCGCAAAATACAATGCTTGTTATTTTTGTTGCGCTATGGCGCATATTTTTTTCGCCTGAGCTTGTCTCTCTGCTCAGGCTTTCGATGCTCCGTCAGCGAATTTGGAGCTATGCGACTTAATCTCTCCGCCGCTTTGGTCGGCGGTCATTCTCGCTCACGCTTCAGCGTGATGCTCATAATTCTCATCGGTATCAATATTCTAAACTGGTACGGCGCAGTTTCAGCGCAATGAGGGCGGCAATCCGGTGAAAAGTTTGCCGTTTAAATTTTCCCCATAACAACTTGACGAACTCGAAAACTCTAATGGTGCACAAAGTTCATGCGCCCTGCGAATAGACAGATAGTTCTGAAATTTGCTATAATATTATCGTGGGGTTAAATCAAATCCTGCGATACTCAAAACCGAAAAGAGGTGATGCGAATGAGTAAGAAAGCGAAAGCTGAGGTCGCTGACGAGTCCGCCGTTATCATTACGGATGCCGTGCTTGCCGAGAATCAGGCGAAGCTCGATAGCTACGAAAAGGCTATCAAGGCAGCGCACGAGCGCAGACGTAAGGTCATCATCGAAAGCAAGCTCTACACCTACGATAAGCTCTCACAGCTTTACAGCGGTGCTGAGGGGCAGGCGCTTCTCGATGCTGTGACCGCAGAGCATACGCTGATTGGTAAGTTGACCGACAGCGGAATGTCCTACGCTGACATTGAGGGACTGGTCGATAGCTCTGACGGTGCAGACAGCAAGTCGGACAACAGCTCGGACGATGATGTTGCTGACGGACAGACTTCCTTTTTTGAAAACGAAAATCCGTATACGGTTTAATATAACCGACAACAAAACGATAGCTGTAAGGGACGGCAGCAATGCCGTTCCGCACGGCTATAATCACAACCAACAACCATGAGGGTGATAGATAAAAAGCGAAGCCCTCAGACCTATAAGCGTAGATATAGATAAGCTAAGGAGATAAATTCGCTATGAAACAGAAAACTATGCAGGAGCTGAATGAGCAGTACAAGGACTGCCCTCAGCGTGAAAATGAATATACTGTCTGCGGACAGAAGATGATCGTGGTGAGCCACTTCATCGGGGATAAAGACCTTGATGATGAGCTTTACCGACTTGCGTTCGACAGGGCGCTTAATGAGGTACTGAACAAACCTATCCGAAGCTGTGAAAGTGTCTGAAAATTTCAGAAACCACTTGCTTTTATCGGTGGTGCGCGCTATAATGGGTGTATTACCGATAAAAGCTGCTTTGGAGGAAAGGAGTGTTTATGTTACCAAAGCAGGATAATTACAAGGTGGGTATCTACCTCCGCTTGTCTAAAGACGATGAGCGACAGGGAGAATCCCTCTCAATCGAAAACCAGAGACGAGTCCTCACAAACTATGTGAACGAACAGGGCTGGTCTATCTATGACGAGTATGTCGATGACGGAATTTCGGGCGTGTCCTTTGACCGTCCAGGGGTCCAGAGAATGCTCGATGATGCAAAGGCAGGCAGGATCAATCTTATCATCTGCAAGGATATGAGCCGTTTCGGAAGAAACTATATCCAGGTCGGACAGTATGTAGATTACCTGTTTCCGATGTACAATATCCGCTTCATTGCACTGACCGACAACATTGATACGCTTAACAGCGACAGTGCTTCAATGGATATGCTCCCGATCATGAATGTTTTTAACGAGTGGTACGCTGCCAACACTTCAAAGAAGCTCCGTGCCGTGTTTGAGAGCAACGCAAGGTCGGGCAAGTATAAATGCACCTACTGTGCATACGGCTATTTCAAAAGCGATGACGGCTTTAATACTCCGATCATTGATCCGTATGCCGCCGCTATTGTCCGCCGTATCTTTGAGATGAGGGCAAAGGGCTTCAACCCGAAAAAGATAGCCGATATTCTCAATGCAGAGCATATCCCCACGCCGTCTGATTATCAGTATCAGCGACTTGGCAAGCCGAATCCCCATAACACTTCACACCTGTGGGGCAATATCAATGTTCAGCGTATTCTGAAAAATCCGATCTATCTCGGCAAGCTCGCTCAACTGCGTACCACCTCGGTAAGCTACAAGAACCACAAGACAATTCAGAAACGCCCGGAGGATTGGGCGGTGGTCGAAAACAACCACGAGCCTATCATCACCCAGGAACTGTGGGACAAGTGCCGTGAGGTTGATAGATCGGTGAGCCAGGGCAAGCGTGACCATAAGGGTGTTACCGCTCCGCTTTCAGGTTTCCTTTACTGTGATTCCTGCGGTTCAAAGATGCGGCAGCACAACGGCGGCAAGGGCTGTAAGCCTGCCTACACCTGTGGTCTGCATAGTCGCTGTGGCGGTGATGTGTGTTCTACGCACTTCATCAAGCAGTATCTTATTGAAGCCACGGTGCTTGCCGATATTCAGGCGAAAAGCCGTATGGTACTGCGTGAAGCAGATGCAAAAGCAAGGTTTATGGCATACAAGTCCAGGCAACACGAAAACCGTTCCGCTGAGGAAAAGAAGCGTGAAGCTGAGGTCAAGAAAAGACTTGATGAGCTTGACAAGCTGATTCAGGGTATCTATGAGGATAAAGTCCTCGGTCGTGTTCCCGAAGATGTTTGTATCAATCTGCTTGAAAAGTACAGCACCGAAAAGAAGTCGCTCTCTGCGGAGTACGAAGTGATCTTGGAGCGTGAAAAGACTGACAAGCAGGACGAAGCCGATGTGGACGAGTTCATGAGCCGTCTGCGTAAGTATGCAGGAGCTACGGAGCTTACAAGAGAAATGTGCCTTGATCTAATCGGCTATGTGACCGTTGACGAGAACACGGGTGATCGTTCAAAGCCCAGAAAAATCCATATCTATTACAAGTTCCTTGATAAGGAGCTTGCTGACAAGCATAACGCCCTTGCGTGAGTGAGGGCGGTTTATTCCAACAATTTATAGTGTCCATAAGTGTTCCTTACATTGTTCAGGAAAAACACCTGATCTTCGGCATTCTCCGCAGAATAGTTGATAAGCACATAGAACACATGACCGTCCTTTGTAGTCACAGCGATAAACTGCATTTCTTCGCTGTTATACACGATTCTTTCGGACTTGATAAGCGTTGCATTACCGTCCGTATCATAGTAATCATCACCGTAATAGTCGGGGGCGACTTCTGTTGTGCCGTTTTCGGCAAGGTCGCTCATAACCTCACGGAACTTCTCCATATCATCGGACTTATCATCAGAAACAGAAGAAGTCTCTGTTGTGACCTCTGCTCCGTTGGCACTTTCGTCTGTTTCTGTCTCCGAGAAATCGTCCTCAGAATGATCGGCGGAGGCAGTCTCCGCAACATCGGCAGACACCGCCTGTTCTGCTTCTTCTGCCGATGCTGTAATGCCGACACTCGCACACGCAAGCACCATTGCAGCAAGGACAGCACTAAAAAATCTTGCTTTCATTTGTATCCTCCTCGGAATTTGTATTGATTGATATTTCGCCGTTTGCAAGTGCTTCAAGCATATCGTCCGTAATGCCCTGTGAACGAAGGCGCATAAGCGTGTCATGCTCCTTTGTCACAAGACTGTTTACGTCCTTGATCTCACAGCTAAAAACTACGGCGAGCTGAGAGTGTTCAAGCACCCTCGCTTCGGACTCCAGTTTAGCAAGCTCCTCCTTATCGGACTGGATCCGCTTTCGCAGGAATTCCTGTCGCTGATGATTTTCAGCGATTTTCTTGTCTATTCGCTCCATAGTCCCTCCGTTAATACAGCACAAGTCGGGGATCAATGTAGTCCCAACCGTAGCCGTCAGTGTCTATATAAATGTGGAAATTCACATTTCCTGCTATTGTTTTTGCAAACTCCTGTCCGTCATTTACCGTATCACCCTCAGAGAAACCGCTTAACAGCACAGCGTTTGCGATAGTCACCTCAGTATCGCGCTTTGTTCCTCCGGTGCCATCATACCAGTATTCCACATCGTCCTTGCGGATCGTGATCTTGTTATCATCGGTATTCACATCGGTGATCTTGCCCTTGAACGGAGCTTTGAGCCTATCACCATTGGTGCAGTACACCTTGATGCCCTGATACAGACCGTCACTGTCGGTGTTCCACTCCGTCATTTCATAGCCAAACTCTCGTTTCAGCGAGTAATCACAGATCGTAGCACCCGGAAGAAGATTGTGCAAGGTCTGATGATTACCGTACATCGTTGCGGAATCCTCTGCGCCGACCAGTAAAGCGTAATACTGCAAGCGTTCATCGGAATGGGACATACTGCTAAGTTTGTCAGTAATGACCTCATCAAAGGTCTTGTTCTGCTTTACGTTGTAGTAGAGCCGACAGTCCGTTTTCCAATCATATTTTTTCAGAAAACTGCACCAGTTCTTTTCAGGAATGACATAGGGGATAGGTATTGTCAGCTTGCCGTCCTCATAAATACCATAGCCGCAGGTTTCGCCGTTCTGATAGTAGCCCTTATAGGTATTGCCGTCGGGATCGGTATCATTTTTGAACTGATCCTTGAGATACCAGCCCGTCGCAGCATAGCTTTTATTGTAATTCAGCACCTCACCGTTGCTCAGGTCAAAATATATCGTATCATCGTTACAGTATCCGCTGAACGGCAGAGCGTCAGGATAACTGATAACGATATACCCATGATTTCCCGATACACCGCTGCTTTCTATGGAGTAATAACCCTTGCTCTCAAAGCTGTTTCGATACTCCCACCGTGATTGATTGTCATAGGTGTAGACAAATTCATATTCCTCTTTGAAAATATCGTCCAGCAGATCTTCCATATCGCCGTCAAATTCCCAATAGTAAATATCGTCGTTGTCAGCATCGAAATCATAGTTATACGCACAGAGGAACGCCCACAGCTTATAGCAGTTGAAATCGTACTGCGGCTCCCAATCGTACACATCAGACTTGCCCCACCGCCATTCATCGGGTTTGTCCTCAATATTGTTACGGTCAGCACCAAACGCCGCAAGACCGTCCTGCCAGTCAATATCGCTGCTGACCATGCGAATCTTCTGATTGAGGTTATATGCAAGCTCCGTGTAGTATTTCTCCGCTTCACTCAGGTCATAGTCCTGCGCTGCGTATGTGCCGAGGGTGAAACCGCTGTGCGAGGAAGTCGCAGAGAACAGCATCGTGATAATGCCGAATACAAGCAATATCACAATGACAGGTATCACCAAACAAAGAAAGAACTTTTTGACTTCACTCTCATAGATATTCTTCACGAATTTCCACGCTGCCTTTAATGCAGCGGAGATCGTGTCTTTAGCGCCTTTCTTCTTTTTCGGCTTCGGCTTTTTACGCTTTTTATAGCTGTCGTGCTTGTCTTTCAGTCGAGTCTCCTGCCTGTTCAGGCGGTTATTGGACTTCGACTTCTTGTCATTCAGGCGGTCACGCTGTTTCTCTTTTTTGCAAACGCTGAGGTTTGCTTACTTTCTGTGCCGCAGGCTCAACAACTCTGCGTTTTGCAGAGTCGATAGCATGAAGAAAATCGTTGTCCTGATCTTCATTGACTGCCTTTTGCCAAGCGGACGCTTTCATTCTGCCTGTGGTATAAGTGGCAGGCTTCAATGCAAGCAGTCCCGGTCTGGTCAATTTGCTGATCTTCTTCTGATTGCGGAATTCCTTGACACGGAACTTGTTTTCTGTCCTGAGCTGTTTACGCTCAAATTTCAGCTCACGCTTCGTCTGTTTGTAGGCTTGCAGCCTACGCTTATTCATCGCCTTGCGGAGCTTATTGCCGTGGGCAGGCTTTTTCTTCGCCTTATACTCAGCCTTAGCACCTCGCAGAGCTGCCTTGTTCGCCCTGAGCTTCGGCTTGCCGATTTTCGCCTTATATAGCTTGTTATCAGCTTTCTTTAGCTGAAACTTTGCCTTTTCGAGTTTATGCTGTTTCTTTGTTTTCAGGTGGTGATGTGTACCCTTGACAGCATCGACCGCCGTGCGCCCTATGAGAAAAACACCACGGTGATAATCGTCCACCGCTTCACGGGTGTACTTCTGTTTGAGCTTGTTGCGGACTTCACGCTGGGCAGTATCCGATGTTTTCAGACCAACAGTCTCCGCTGCGAGAGCCGTATCGACTGCCGTCTGTGTAACATCGTGAACTGCAAAATTCACAGCACGGGCATTTGCCTTGAACAGCTTGCCCTTCATGGTCTTTGGCTGCCATGATTTGATCGTTCTTGTGACCGAGGGTTTATCGCCCTGCACACGGTATTTCAGGTTGATAGCCTTGTGGATAAGTCCACGGTTATTGCCGTGATACGCTTTCGCACCACGGACAATATACGCACGGGTTCGGTATCTGCCGTGGCGGTTCGGCTCACGGCGATAGTCGATCTGAAACTCCCTTGCTTTCAGATGGGAAACCACTTTCCAGCGGGGAGGGTTCTGAATACGGTCAAGCCGTGCCTGCGCTCTGCGGAGGTTATTTTCTTTTCTCTGTAAGCTCATAAATCCTCCATTCTACGCAGTTTACGCACTTTCGGTCGGCTTCGTGGTCATAAGGCGATACATCTCTGTATCTGTCGGGAACTTGTCCGTAAACGGCAGTAAGACCTTATCGTAGCGGATCAGTCCTTCGCCCGGACCGCTGTTCGTGACATACTTCATCTGCTCCTTTGAGATATGGAGCTTTTCAGCGAGAATGTCTCTGTCTCCGGCTGCCTGATTGAGCATATACACGAAATCCGAGTTATCAAAGATGTTCTCGACCTCCTGAGAAGAAAGCAAGTCCTTGACATTCTGTGTGATACCCGTTGGAACGCCGCCCCATTTACGGAATCGCTTCCAGATCTCAGCGGAATACTTCGCTGTCTGCTCCTCTTTGAGAAGAAGGTGGAACTCGTCGATGTAGTAGCGGGTGATCTTCTTTTTTTCTCTGTTTGCGGAAACTCTGTTCCACACGGTATCCTGAACGATCAGCATACCGACCTTTTTGAGCTGATTGCCAAGCTCCTTAATATCGAAACAGATGATGCGATTACTCATATCAATGTTGGTGCGATGATTAAAGAGGTTCTGGCTGCCGTTGACGAACATCTCCAAAGAGTTTGCCACTCTCAGAGCGACTTCGCCCTCCTCATGAAGCTCTCTCTGCAAATCGGAGAGAAGCGGCATTTTGTCCTCAGACGGCTTATTCTCGATAAAATGCTTGTAGATACGCTGAACACACTTATCAATGACCGAGCGTTCCTCAGCGGAAAGCCCGTAGCGACCGCCGACAATGATCTCACACAGGGAGATCAGGAAGTCGGACTTGTTCGCTATTACCTCCATAGGATTGGAAAACATATAGTCATCAATGGTAATGTCCATCGGGTTGATGTGCTGTTCGCTGTTTGAAGCGATACGGATAAGCTGTCCGTGGAGCGCCGACACAAGCGGAAAATACTCGCCTTCGGGATCGCAGATGATAATATCATCGGGAGTGGTCAAAAAGCAGTCGAGGATCTCACGCTTAACGCTGAAACTCTTGCCTGCGCCCGGTGTTCCGAGGATAAGCCCGTTCGGGTTTTTGAGCCTTGACCTGTTGGCACGGATCATATTGCCCGACAGCGTATTGATACCGTAATAGGTAGCCTGTCCGTCCTGGAACAGCTCTTTTGTGGTGAACGGAACAAAGATAGCTATGCCCGAAGTGTGCATCTCACGGCGGACGGGGATCTCGTTATAGCACAGCGGAAGTGTGGAAACGAGCGTCTGCTCCTGCCGATAGTCATAGAGGAACATCGTGCAGTTGTTCTTCTGGCAAGTTCTTTTCAGCGTCTCAGAAAGCAGTTTCAGCTCTTTCTTCGATTTTGCGTATGCCCTGAGCGAAATGCTGATATGGAACAGTCGCTCATTCTTGCTGTTCAGATCACCGAGGAGCTTTTCAATGTCCTCGATATACATCTTGATCGCAGGGGGCAGAATATCGGGATCGTAGCCGGACTGCGATGCCTTTTTCTGCTCGTCGATCTTCATTCACGCCGCTGAGTTCTCCGACGAGTTCAAGAAGCTCTGTATACCGTTTGAAGATTCACTGAGTGAGGAGCAGATTGATGTATTCCACAAGATACTCGACTGCGTGAGCGATACCGCCGCTACTGAGATGAGGGCTGCATACAAGGTCGGCTTCAAGGACGGGGTGGCTTTGATGATAGAAGTAAAAGAATAACAGTTAAACCTTGATAGCTTAATAGGAATAAAACACAAAAAGGATATGCCCTCCGTTACATACAACGGAAAGCATATCCTTTTCTGTTAAGATCTTATTGTTATTTTACGGGTAAGGAGTCTTTTGATTAGTTCGTCCTACAAGGTAATCAATACTTGTATTGTAATAATCAGCTATTTTGCAGAGAATATCTATTGGAATCCCTCTAATTCCTGATTCGTAGCTGGAATATGTTCTGCGGTTTATAAATAGAATGTCAGCCATTTGTTGTTGAGTCAAATCAGAATCTTCTCTTAGATTCCTTATACGTTCAAATTGCATAATACATCACCTCAAAACGATTATAACATAGAACAAAATGAGCCATTGACTTTCGGCTCATTTTGTGGCATAATTAAATTAGGTGAGGAAATATAAATTCTTATACTATACCAAATCAAGAAGCCAAAGTCAATATGCAAATTGCACGAATTTATACAATTTTCTTGTGAAAATAGATGAATTATTGGTATTATCAACAAAAAGTAATTTATAATCTGTTGTTTGCCATTGGTATAAGCCAAAATTTTAAGTTTATTTTTTTCTATAAATGGTCAATCGAATGGTCGAAAATGCTATACTTTACTTATCCTAAATCAAATGGAGGTATAAGTAATGTCAAGACGTGGTGAGAATATTTTCAAACGGAAAGATGGGCGTTGGGAAGGACGCTATATGGTTGGACGTAAGGAAGATGGGCGGATTAAGTATCATTCGGTTTACGCTTCTAGCTATTCCGAATGCTCTAAAAAGTTAAAAGCTGCTCTCGTATCTGAACATCCACCTAACAACTCAATGACAGTTGCACAGCTTTTTGAAGCATGGCTTTTAAACAGAAAGAACAGTATTAAGCAGTCAACCTTTGTTTCTTACAGAACGAGATACGAAAGCTATGTATCCAAAATCGGAGATTATCAAGTAGCTGATGTCACTTCGACAATGCTTGATCAACTGATTGATGATCTGATTTCAAACGGAAGTAAAAAATCGAACAATCTGTCTCCTGAAACTGTACAAGCTGTTATCATTTTAATTCGCTCCATATTTAAATATGCTGAAAAGGAATTTAAGATACAAAATCCGGCAGATGGCTTAATGACTCCTCAAAAAGAACCGAAAGAGGTTGAAATCTTCACTGATGAAGAAATAAGTCGTATAAAGAATGCGACAATAACAAACGATTCTATGTATTTAGGAATAGCATTAGCTCTATTTACAGGAATCCGTATTGGGGAATTATGTGCATTAAAATGAGGAAATATTGATACTGAGAACGGACTTATTAGAATTGAGAAAACTCTTTCGCGTATCAAGAATCCTAATAAAGATCCTAAAACCGTTGTTGTGATCACAGTACCCAAGAGTAAAAAATCTATTCGTCAACTTATAATCCCACCTTTTGCATTATCTGCAATTAACCAATTGAAGAAAAGTGACGATTGTTATTTTCTTACAGGAACAACGAAATACACCGAACCACGATCGTATGTAAATCACTATAAGTGGATATTGAAATCAATTTCTGTTCCATATAAGAATTTTCACGTACTTCGTCACACATTTGCAACTTCCTGTATTAGACAAGGAGTAGACATTAAAACAGTAAGTGAAATCCTCGGTCACTCAAGTGTAAAAATCACATTGGAAAAATATGTTCATTCCGATTTAGAAACAAAGCGGAAACAATTAAACAAGCTCTTTTCATCGTTTTGAATTGCATTTCTGGTCAAAATAATAGTCGAAATCTATTAAATGTGCAATATTTAGCATTATTATTGTTGATTTCTGATATTGGTATAATATAAGAAAAGGTATGGGAGTGTTTATAATATTATGGAAAGAGCGACACCTTTTATACATCTGTTTACGTCTCCTCGAAATTTTTATTTTTACGATGTAAACAAGGACACAATAGTACCAATCTCTGAAAATGAATATAAGTATTTAAAAGATAACTCCAATTTGGAAGTGCTGAGTGATCAGGAACAGAAACATCTTTTAGGCTTGAAGGAAAAAGGCTATCTCTCCACAAAGAGATATAGCACGATAAAGCATCCGAGCCTAGATTCCGTTGAGCATCAGGTGACTAGGCGTGCAGAACAATTGATTATACAAGTTACACAATCATGCAATCTTGTATGTTCTTATTGTCCCTACGCCAACAAAACAGACGGGATTTTACAACGAAATCACAGCTCCAAAATGATGACTTGGGAAACGGCTAAGAAAGCTATCGACATCTTTAGAGATAATTCTATTGAAACAGATAAGGTTAGTATTGGCTTTTATGGAGGAGAACCTTTAATTGCTTTTTCATTAATTAAACAGTCTGTAGTGTATGCAGAGAAACAGTTTAAGGGAAAAGAAGTAAATTTTACAATGACTACAAATGGAACGCTTATGAATGATGAGATGATTGATTTTATTGTTTCGCATTCAATGACCGTTACATTTAGCATTGATGGTCCGGCTAAAATACATGATATTAGTAGAAAGCATTCTGATGGAAGCGGTAGCTTTGAGAAGGCTTTTGAAAATTTAAAAAAGCTTACTAAAGCTTACGGGAATAATTATCTTAATAGAATATATATAAATATGGTCTTAAATCCAGATAACAACGTGGACGAAACGTTAGAATTGTTCAATGATGATTATTTTAAGACCTATAATATTGTGGTTGAAGCTACATTAGCAGAAGATGATAAGCTTGAAAAAAAGATAGAGCAAAAAGAAGCATATTCTAGCTCAATGAGATACCAGTATTTTTTGGGATTTCTTGATTACTTTGGATTGATTGATGGTTTGGATATTCCGCCTATCATTCAGAGTTATTTCAACGAATTAGAGAAAAAATACGAAAGGTATAAAAACAAATCTATCGGTCTTCAAGATGTTGGTGCTCCAGGAGGTCCGTGCATTCCTGGACAGCGAAAACTTTTTGTCAACTCTGATGGTATCATGTATCCATGTGAGAAAGTTAGTGAGTTGTCTAGCGTGATGCAAATAGGAACCATAGATCAAGGTTACAACTATGACAAAATAAGAAATCTTCTTAATATTGGTGCCATCACATCAGAAAAGTGTAAAAACTGTTATGCTTTGCTACATTGTAAGCTGTGTGCATTATATGCGGATGGTTGCGATGAACTTTCGGCAGAACAAAAACTGAAAAATTGTCATGTTACATTTGACAGTTTTGATGGTGAACTAGAGGCTTGTGTTCTAGTAAAAGAATGCAAAACGATTTATAAACGAGAAAGGATTTTCTATAATGATTAGTATGATCTATCCTTTTTCAAGTAGCCTTTATCCTATTATTTGTGCCTTAAATGAAAAGGAGCAGACTAATCGTATTCATTATGCAGTTTCCCCACCTTCTTGGGGAGTTCGAGTTGAAAATTTAAATTCTGAAATAGTTTATTCAACTGATTTCATAGCTGCATTAGAATCCGTCGATTCTGTTATTATTGCTGATTTTACATATAATGATTACTTATACCGAGATGTGATTGAAAAAATCAGCTTGACTCTTGAAAAAGGAAAACAGATTATTTGTTACAGTTCTTTAAAAGAACCTGATCGTACCCGTTTCTCAAATGAGTATCCGAGTTTATTTTCTGTAATTGATAACAATAGTGTCGGATCTGTAAATGATGCGCTTAAGCTCAATTTCAGATACAGATCACAAGATTGTATTATCATCGGTGTTGGCAACATGATGAAAGGGCTAGACGATATTACAATTACTGTTACTATTTCTGAGTTACTGAAAAAGCAAGGATATAGAGTCAAAACAATATCTACAAATCACAATTGTGGGCTGCTTAGATACTATGATTATCCGATAGATATTTATAGTTCAACTGTTTCTGAAGAAGATAAAGTTTTGGCACTCAATGCTTACATACACAATATTGAGGAAAAAACTCACCTGATATTATTGTGGTTCAGTTTCCGAGCGGGATGATGAAATGCACAGATATGTGTCATGGTGGCTTTTGTGTTAAGTCATTCATGTTATCTCAGGCAATATCTGTTGATTATTTCATTTTGAATGCACCTTCTATGGAACCAGAAGCGTTTTCACCCGAAAGATTTAGTGAACTTTCAAAAATATTTGAATATAAGTATGGCTTCGCAATTGATCATATTTGTATTGATGACAAAATAGTAGATGACTTTTCATCGATGGAAGAAGAAGACATTGTTTATCAATACATTGACAAATCTGATCTTCAAAAATTAGTATCAATGATCAATGATAAAAAGTGTTCATCGTGCTACGATGATGCTTCATATAACTTAATTGTTCAAGATTGCATAAACAAGTTGTCCACACTTGACGAGGAGTTTTAACTAAAATGCCAAAGAGAGATCACGAAATTACCGAAGAAGTTGTAAATATAGTTTCGATGATAAAAAAGATAGACAAAGATAAAGTATTGACTTATATTGATGAGCCGATAACGGGAAGAAAGCTAAATTTTAATGAAATTGATATGGTTTATCTTTTTTAGAAATCTGTACTAAGTTTAGGATTAGAATCAAACGGGAAGATGTAGAAAGCTATAAATTTAATAGCATTAAAAACATAGTTGAAATTATAAAAAGTAAAACAACATAATAAGGAGGAATACTTATGAAAAAACTCACAAAGGTCAACAAGGCAGCTACGAATACTGTCAGAGCATTTCACTCCTGTGCTTGCTCCTGCAATCAGAACTGCGGAAAGAACTGGCTGACTAAGGCAGCAAGAAGCAAGTCGGGTCCGAGAGACATCAATCAGGTTAGAGGCTGATCTTAACTATCGGCTTAAAGAAGGAGGAGTTACTATGAAAAAACTCACAAAGGTCAACAAGGCAGCTACGAATACTGTCAGAGCATTTCACTCCTGTGCTTGCTCCTGCAATCAGAACTGCGGAAAGAACTGGCTGACTAAGGCAGCAAGAAGCAAGTCGGGTCCGAGAGACATCAATCAGGTTAGAGGCTGATCTTATATTTCAGCTAATAATAATTCGCTTTAAAGGAGGAACCAATATGAAAAAGCTTACTAAGGTTAAGAAGGCAGCTACCAACACCGTTAGGGCATTTCACTCCTGTGCTTGCTCCTGCAACCAGAACTGCGGAAAGAGCTGGCTGACTAAGGCAGCAAGAAGCAAGTCGGGTCCGAGAGACATTAACCAGGTTAACGGCTAACTCAAATGACGAGATAGTATTAGCACACCGTTTGTTATGTCAATAACAAAGAGAAGTATGTAGCGTGGAACATATCTTATCAGTATGGGATTCTCATGTTATATTATCTATAAAGGGGGTGCTAATATGAAAAAGCTCGTCAAAGTTGCTAAAAGTACAACTAACACAGTTAAAGCCTTTCACTCTTGTTCGTGTTCTTGTAATCAGAACTGCGGTAAGAACTGGTTAACATGGGCTGCTAGAAGCAAGTCGGGTCCGAGGGACATCAATCAGGTTAGAGGCTAGAGACTATATTGTCTATGTCTTTTGAATAGGTTGACCTATGAGCCTCATCTCCATGCTACATACATCTCATACTTCGGGGAGAGAACACCACTCTCCCTGTATTTTAATTATTCTAAAGGTAGAGTAAAATGAAAGATATAAAAAAGTTATTGTCGATGCTGGATATAAAAGCTAGACCATTAGTCAAGATAATTATATCAATAATAATCATATCTGTTACAAATTATGCGAATCCATTTATAACTCAAAAGCTGATTGATGAAGGAATGATAGATAAAGATTTAAGTAAGATAATACAATTCAGTTCATTCATTATTCTATTAACTGTTATAAGTGGAGTTTTTCATTACATTAAAGAGAATAACAGACTGAAAATATATAATGATTCATATTTACACTTAGAAAAAATGTCATTATCCCATTTGTCAAAAATCAAAGTCGAATACTTTAAAGAAACTAATGTTACAGGGCTTTTAAAAATGATAGAAGACGATATTGCGATAATGACAAGCGTTGTAAGCAACGACACTTTAGATGTTGTATCCTCATTTATAGCAGCAATAGCAGGTGGAATGGCATTATTTAAAATTGATTATCATTTAGGATTAGCTATACTAGCTTTTATTCCTGTTGACTACATATTAACAAGATTACTATCAAAAAAGAACTATAAAATAATAGTTGATAAAAATACAAAAACAAAGGAATACAATGAACATTTTGGAGAGTCTTTTAATGGAATTGAGGAAGTAAGAATACTTGGAATGCAGCATCGCATTCAGAAAAATCTTTTGGGAATAATAAAGGAAATATTAAAACTTACAAAGAAGCAAAACATACTAAGATGCGTAATGCAACAATCACAGTTTCTTCTTATAGAAATAATAATAGCAGTTCTTTATGTGATTTCAGGCTTTCTTTTAGTAAAAGACCAGATTACCATCGGAGGAATAATAGCATTTCAGACTTATGCATTAATGTTAGTAGATCCTATTGAATCGGCAATTGATATGCTTTTTGAAATATCTTCATTACAGCCGTCAATTCAAAGATTTGTTAATTTTCTAAAGATTGAAGAAGAAGAAAGCGGTTGCGAAAGAGAAATTGAAATGCAAGAAATACGCTTTGTCAATACATCGTTTTCATACAATAATCAAAGTGAGCAACTATTTGATAGTATAAATTTATCAATAAAAAGAGGAGATAAAATTATTATTACTGGGAACAATGGTGCCGGAAAGACTACACTTATCAAGTTGCTATTAAGATTCTATAAACCACAAAAAGGTCAAATATTAATCAACAATCGGGAAATAGAAGACTTTGATTTAGAATACTATAGATCGATTTTCGCTGTTGTAAGTCAAAATATCTATTTGTTCAACACAACTATTAAAAATAATATTAGTGTAAATAACGATTGTAGTGAAGAAGATTTAATGAAGATAATTCAATTGGTAAATCTTAAAGAGTTCATTGATGAAAAGGGTCTTGACTACAACGTCGGTGTAAATGGCTCAAAGCTTTCTGGGGGGCAAATACAAAAAAATAGCATTAGCAAGAGCAATTCTACAAGACAAACAAATAATTATATTAGATGAAGCAACATCAAATATAGATCGGCAAACTGTTGAAATAATTAAGAAATTGATTAATACACATTTTAGAGAACATACTATCATTTGCATTTCCCACACACCAGAAATTATAGATCTATTCTCAAAGGAAATTGCTTTAGGAAAGAATGGATTTGAAGTAATTGATAGGAGTAATTAAAATGAACGTTGCAATCCTAGACGATGGAGTGAATAAAAAAGAGATTCGAACTAGGGTGATTAGAAAAGCTTTTGTAAACGACTCAAAATGCTTAAATACCAGCTTTTCACATGGAACAATATGCGCAAAGATAATTGAAAAGTACGGTAAGGTCGATACGTTTTTCGATCTGAAAATATTGAATGAAAGTTGCAAAGGAGATATTGAGACTTTAATATCGGCACTTGAATACTGTAAAAGGCTTAAAGTATCATTGATTAATCTAAGTATCGGAATCGAAAACTACTTAGAAAGCAGTATTGAGTATTGGAAACTATATAAAGTTTGTAATGATTTATCGAAAAAGGGCGTTATGATTTTTTCGGCACAGAGTAATTCGGGAGTAAAAACTATCCCAGCTGATTTTGCTTGTGTTTACAGTGTTGAAGATTTTTTCAATTTCTTCTGCAAACCTTCAATGATATACAGACGGTCAGACTATTATGCAATTAGTAAACACTATTTGCAATTTAAACAAAAAGCAATTATTTCAGAAAGATGTAACAGCTTTGCTTGTGCATACGCCACAGCACTTTCATCAAAAAATACGGATATTTTTGATTTTGGAGTAATTTTAAACTCAAGTATTTCATCGTCTTCTGTATTTTTTTACATAGAAAATTTTAACAGGAACGCTGACAAAAGAAGTATTTATAAAGAAATCTTTTTACAAAGAAAAGGATTGCTTCATTCATTTTGGGGTTCTGTAAGCACATTACTACCAAAGAATAAAATTGAAATACCTATATTATATATATCATGTACCGACTCTTGGAAAAGGGCGATGCAACTTGCTAAGGAGTTAAAGTTCTTGCTGAAAAAAGATGGATATAGGGCAAATATTTTGTCGTTTACTCCATCTGCTATCAAATATGACATAGACTACATTCCTAACGCAAATTTATTAAGAGCTTATACTATCTCTAGTCATTCAGAAATTATTATAGTATTGTATTCAAATAAGGTTTTTACTGAACCTGATGATCTTGAGGTCTTGGTTAGCCATGATGAGTTCATTTGTAAGTTTGATAAAAAAACAATATATAAAACTAATGTAAAAAATACATATGAGTTATATAAGTTTATTGTTAAGTGCTACTCTTGAAATTTATAAAAAATCCATTGAGGTGTTTTATGGAGATTTTTAAAATTAGATTATATTTTTTATAGATTGGTTATATGGAATACTACTATCAATCATAAGGCATTCCGACAGTGTAATCAAAATACAAGATTTAAATGACATATCTGTTATTAAAGAGGTTAATAAAACAGCTTATGCTGATTCCGCCGAGTTTTGTCATGTGATGGATGATGTGAATACTCTTTCAGAATTGTGTGATTATTTATGTTGTGATAATATTTCCCAAATTGAGTATTTAGTCACTGAAGAATTCTACATTTTTATTGTCAATCATTTTGATTCATTGGAAATTGTTGATTTTGCTGCAAAAGGCGGGAAATGTACTAATATTTTTAAGATTATAGATTTTGTTGCTAATACAGTAGCAAAAACAAATAAGAGAGTTATATGGATGAAAACACGAGAGGATACATCTTATCCTATAATTAAACGATTTGAAAAAATCGGTAAAATAAGAATATTGGCAGATAGAGAAATACAGTTAAATAACGAAAAAAGCCACAAGTTAAAAATCCAAGTTATCAAATAAGAAAGTAGGAATATAAATGGATGCCATTTTCCCTTATGACTTTGATCACCATGATCTAATGTCTATAATCATAAACTCATCTAAACGTTTCCCGAAAAATACAGCTGTATCTTTTTTATCGGATAATGAATACATTAATAAGAGTTATGAGGAATTGGAGAGAGATATTAAAAAAGTCAGTTCGTTGCTACGCCAAAACTGTTATAATGATTCAAAAGTTATTTTGTGCGGTCAGCTATCATATATCTGGATTGTTGCATTTTTTGCAATACTAAATATTAATTCAATTGTAGTATGTTGTACTGATGAATTGCAAAAAAGCAATGAATTGCCACAGCTTCTATATGATAGCAAAAGTAAATACTTAATGTTAAATGATACGCTAATCAATTCAGAGAAAAAACATTTGACAATCAATCAAAGTGATATTCTAAATATATTAAACGCACCTAATGATGACAGTTTGAATTATGATTATTCACTTCAAGTTAATAATCATGATTATCGTCCTGCTGTAATATTATTTACTTCTGGAACAACTGGAAAAGCTAAACCTGTGTGTCTCTCGCACAATAACATATCTAACGATGTGTTAGCTTGTCAGTATCTGATGAATAGGACTCAAAACGATAGAATATATTCATGCCTTCCAGTTTATCACTCATTTGAATTAACAGTTGGAATTTTTACACCGCTATTCGTTGGAGCTATGATCTGTATTTCAAATGGTAATAGATATATCTTTCGTGATATGAAAGAGTATAATCCTACAATAATTCCAGTTGTTCCTTTAATCGCTAACACCATAAAAAAAGACTTATCTATGAGACTAACAGAGGGAATAGTATTTGTAATATAATAGGTAATTCGCTAAATACTATTGTTTCTGGCGGTGCTGCTCTGAACGAAGAAATAATAGAATACTTTAATCAATTAGGTATTACTTGTTTAACTGGTTATGGAATTACAGAATGTTCACCCGTAATTTCATGTAGTAATGGTATTGATACTCCCATCGGTTCAGTTGGTCGAACTTCACCTTACTGTAAAGCAAAAATAGTTAATGGAGAGATCTGTATAAAGGGAGAGAATGTTGCATCCCAAATAAATGATATGCCGTTTAATGCTCATATGAAATTTATAGATGGGTGGTATAGAACAGGAGATTGTGGAGGGATAGACGAAAATGGCAATATTTTCATTTCAGGTCGAATTGATGATATGTTGGTTTTAGGCAATGGTGAATTATTATCTCCTAGAATTATTGAGGATATTGTAAAAAGAATAACAGATGTCGAAGATGTCATTTGTTTTCAGTTCGATAGTCATCAATTCGCTATTGTGATTAGTGGAGTACAGGATTCTAAGCGTTTCCAATCCATTGCAAAAAAGATTCATGGCACTAAGTTTCCACAAAACATTTTTATAGACAAGGTTATTGAATATAATAAAAAGTTCCCATTAAACGAATTTGGTAAAATTCAGAGATTTATTGTTTATAATGAGTTGTTTGGAGGTTAATTATGGTAAATGGCAAAGAAATTATAAGATATTTTTCTCAGTATTCTAATATACCAGAAAATAATATTTCTTATGAATCAAATCTATATACGGATTTGGGGTTGACATCATTAGATTTTGTAACGATCATATATGATTTGGAAGAAAAATACAACATTAACATCAACGAAACAGTTTTTGTTGATGTTTATACCATTAAAGATGTTATTGATATATTTGAAAATTATTCCTAATTGTGTTTACTGTATTTCAAAAACCATAGCCTAATGGCGCACCCGTTTTCCGTTCCACATAAGTCCGATTAGGCATTGTGGAGCATACCACAACAGACACAAACCCTATTGGAACAAATAACCGCAAGCTCTCGGAAACGCTCTGTAAGCGTTTCTGAGGGCTTTTTCTTTTCAGCGGTTAGTTTTCCGCTCCGCAGGCTCGGACGGTGCTGTGGGGCATTTCCGTTCGCCGGACGGTCAAGCTGAGGTCGGCTCGGCAATGCCGTGACGGAGTTCATACTCACGCACACGGCGGTAGAAAGTATTTGCTGACATATCCATTCTCCGCATAAAGTCCCTGCCCGTAATGTTCTTCGACTTCCATTCCCCATAGAGCTGCCCGAACCTCGTCCAGTCGGTGGGGATAGGCTTTCGCCCGGTGTACTTGCCCTGTGCCTTAGCGATCTCGATGCCCTCACGCTGTCGCTGTTTGAGCTGCTCACGCTCCAACTGAGAGAGGGCAGCGAACACGGTCAACATGAATTTGCCCGTAGGCGTGTCGGTGTCGATGTTTTCCTTGTGGCTGATGAGGGTAACGCCTTTGTCGGTGAGGGTATCAATGATGTTCAGCAAGTCCTTTGTAGAGCGCCCCAGACGGCTGATGCTCTCGATGTAGAGGGTGTCACCCTCACGCACATAGTCAAGCATTGCCCTGAGCTGAGGGCGGTCGGTGTTAGCTCCTGACAGCTTCTCGGAGAAGATGCGGTCAACCTGATAGTCGCACATGATCTCCTGCTGACGGGCGGTTTCTTGGTGTTCGGTGGAAACTCTGATGTATCCGATTTTGCTCATAGTATCGTCCTTTCTTTATTCAAGAGTGTCTTTCTTTCTCTGCTGAGTGAGCTCCTTCTGTCTGTATTTCTCACGCTCACGCTTCATCTGCTGTTCGTTGATGTACTGGCGCACCTGTCGGGTATATTTCTTCGCCGTTTCACGTTTGGTGAGGAATGCGGTATGCTCGACATTAAGCCTGTTCCACTTCGATTTCAGCTTATTGGACTTCTCCAAAAGGTCAAGCATTGTCGGCGGTTTGCCGTCAACAGCATATTTCTTGATATGCTCCCTGATATACTTGACCGTCTGCTCGTAGTCCTCGATCGTGGCGGCATTTTTCTTCTTGAAACGACTCTGCGACCAGCCCGATTTGCCCTGATACTCCTTGTAAACAGGCTCCAGCTCGTCACGGTGCTTCATCTTTTCAATGAGAGTGTCGATAGCCGTAAACTTCTTTCTCAGATCAGCAAGCTCAGTTGTGTGGTCATCATCGTGAGGTGTATTGAAGAAAAATCCTGACAGCTCGCTGAATGACATAACGCCACCCGATTCAAGATCTGCGATAATTTCATCGGCTCTGCCCATACCTCTGATAGCTTTCCACGGATCTTCTTTCTTTTCAGGAGCTTTGCTCTCGATTGGCTTGGGTGCGGTAGGCTCTGCAACGGTCGGCTTGGTCGTTGTGGTAGGAGTTGGTGTCGGCTCGGCTGGCTTGGCAGAAGTTCGGTTGAGCAGGGCAAGCTCTGCCTGCTGTCTTGCCCGACGGGCAGCAAGGAATTTCTCCATTGCTTCTTCGGCGGCAGCTTTCTTCTGTGCGGTTTCAATGGTTTCGGTGATAGCACTCGGCTCAAATTCATCACCCAGCGTATCAGCTCTTGTAAACCTCTGCTGACCGTCACCAGATAGCTTGAATTTCAGCTTGACCTTATTTTGCGGAGTATACACATACTCGATACCGCTGTCGGTGCAGTTCTTGAGGAAGTCCTCAAAGCTCCTGCTGTAAGGAATAATCTCCCTGAGCATATTGCGGAGCTTGTCCTTCCATGACTTGCCCTCTTTCTTCATTTCGTTCTCATAATGTGATACGCCCTTACCAATCGGCTCAATAACAGATATACCGTGTTCGGCACATATCTCGTCCGAAATCTCACGCAGCTCTGCCCACGCTCTTTCAGACTTTCTGCCCTGATTATGCTCGGTGGTAAAGCTGAGTCCGTTATACAGATTCGTAT
>Ga0255342_1002657_pt1 | contig 21667 bp, 24 predicted proteins | sample wastewater_treat_3_FD_192416 | JGI IMG/M metagenome (GOLD analysis project Ga0255342, IMG submission 192416) | Wastewater microbial communities from Lulu Island WWTP, Vancouver, Canada - plant14 | ecosystem: Engineered > WWTP > Wastewater > Unclassified | place: Canada: Vancouver, British...
AATCCCTCGGCTTCCCGGATGGCTGATCGAATGCATGATCTTGCTGAAAGGACGTTAAAAGAGATAGAAGTAGATGAGTGATCCCTTTATTACCTGATTTTATCCTGGCTGACAAGGTACCCGGCCAGCAGTCGCGGGACCGGTGCCTGCATGCAATGCCAGTTTGGTGTGCCATTTACTTCCAGTACAACATATGAACCATTGCAGGCAAGGAGATCAACCCCGCCATAATCCACCCCTACAGCTTGTGCTGCCCTGACCGCAATCTCCGCCATCTGCTTTGGGATATCTATTGCACTTCCACAGCCACCCTGGTGGATATTGTGGGTAAGATGATCAGAGACTCGCATAATGGCTCCCACAGCCCTGTCACCAATGACAAAAACCCGGAAATCCCGGTCATTGGGCACATACTCCTGCAGGTAATATGGTGGGTCCCCCAGGTCATCTTCGTCTTCTACCAGGCGAATACCGACCCCGTCAAATCCATAGACTGGTTTATAAACAACTTTTCCGTGTTTTTTAATAAACCGTCCTGCCATAATTTTTGATTCGGTAAAGAATGTTTCAGGAGTTGGGATGCCATTTTGAACAAGAAGGGCTGATGTCATGACCTTATTTGCACAGGTGACTATCCCTTCCGGAGAATTAATGATCCTGTTTTTGAGAGAAAGGGCCTGAAGCGTTTCAAAGTTATGACCGTTCTGTCTTATGCCACAAACCCAGATTGTAGAGCCTGAAAGTTCTTCCGAAAATGGATCTATCGCCTCTAAAAACCTGACCCTGTATGGATATTCCATCCTGTCAAGTTCATCCATGACCATCCTGGTCGAATTATCGGTTGGAATATCCGTAGGTTTTGGAATAATGGTGATCATAAATAACAAAAAAGTTAGTCTAATGGTCTGCTGTACTTTTTCCAGATCTTTTCGCGAAACACCGGGCCGCTGTTATAAGAACAGAAAGGAATCAGTGTCCCGTCCGGGGTTGCATAATGGATACAGCACCGGCTGACTCTTTCAACATCATAATTGTAATTATCCATGAAATGCATCATGCCGATAAACAGGGCATTCCAGTGAAACTCACGAAGAGAGTCGAAGTTATGGGTGATAAGGGCTTTGCCAAGACTTGTCCAGAGCTCGCGGCCCCCTTCATCGCTCTTTTTTACCGTGGAATAAAGCTCTTTTATCCCGCTGATTGCTGCCATCTTCCTGCTGAAAGGTCCGGCAGATGCAATCTGGTTTGTGAGCTTTTCGATGGAATCGAAAAATGCGTCGACATCGATCATCCGGTTAATCGGAACGATCTTCTTGTCCCTTACAAAGACATAGGTCGCCGCACCACAATGCTGATGCGCAGTAAACCTTAGTTGCGGCTTGCCGGTATATTCTTCGATAAAGTCGCTTATCGGCACAACGCAGGGGACCGGGTAAAAGTCTTCCTTCTCAACCGATCCCTGGGTTTGTTCTTCGATACCGTTCAATAATTCAGGGATGGTAATACGCTGACGCTCTATATCTTCAGGAGAGGCAGCACCGGTAAATGAGACTGGCTGAAAGTTCACACCACGGATGACATCTATGTTCTCTGCTGCAAACCGGATGATGTCTCCTATCTCATGATCATTCTCTCCCCTGATGATGGTCGGGACAAGGACCACACCCTGCTTTGCTTTTTTAAGATTTTCAATTGCTTTTAGATCATGCGCAAGTTTAAAGTTAGTCTCTTTTGAGACGCCGTCAAAGTGCAGGTATACAGTGGACAGGCCTGCTTCCTTTAACTTCAGTGCATAATCAGGATCCCTGGCAATTATAATTCCGTTTGTTGCAAGCTGTACCTGCACAAATCCAAGGCTTTTTGCAAGCCTGATTATCTCGATCAGATCGTCCCTGAGTGTAGGCTCGCCCCCTGCAAACTGGACTGCAGGTGCAGGTGTGGGTTTTTCAGAACGCAGGAGCATTAACATCTCCTTTATCTGCTCAAAGGTGGGCTCATAGATGTACCCGCATGCCTTCGCATTTGCAAAACAAAAGGAGCAATTCAGGTTACACCGGTTTGTCAGATCCACGTTTGCAAGCAGGGTGGTAGATTTATGGTTATTGCAGATACCACAGTCAAAAGGACAGTTACTTTCCTCTTTTACAACCTGAGGATTTTCAAGGCCTGAACCTTTCACCCCGAACGCTTCATATCTGCGCCATGCGTCTGCGTCGCCCCAGTACAGGTACGAAAAATAACCATGATCAGGACAGGTCCGGCTTATATACACCTTGCCATCTTTCTCTTCAATCTCTGCATCGAGAACCTTTTTACAAACAGGACAGAGACTTTTCGTTTTTTTGAGGAGTATACTATCACCACCAGCTGTTATTCCCATACCGGGTTTCATCTTCTGCTCATATGTATGAAAAAACCTAACCTTATAGGTATGCCGGATTCTACAACAATACTCGGCAATGGACTTGTACTCATCGGTTCTGCGATATGGGTGATGCTCCCGGCATACCTGCCAAATAATATTGCAGCGCTGACTGGTGGGGGTATGCCCGTCGATCTTGGCAAGAACTGGTCTGATGGAAAACGCATCCTTGGAGATGGAAAGACCATTCGTGGTTTTGCCGGGGGAGTAGCCGCGGGCGTTCTCATCGGGGCAATACAGGTACATGCGGAGATGTCTGGTTATGTTCCCTGGTTTCCCTCACATACCATGTGGGCTGTCATCCTGCTCTCCTTCGGGTCATTGTCAGGGGATATGGTAAAGAGTTTTTTTAAGCGCCGCCGTGGGATAGACCGTGGTGGAGAATGGCTATTGGTTGACCAGTACGACTTTGTGGCAGGAGCACTTCTGCTAACACTGGCCGGGGATCCCGGATGGGTTTTTAATACATTTTCATTACCGCTTCTGGCAGCCATCCTTGTACTGACTCCCCTCCTGCACCGCACCGTGAACATTATTGGATATAAAGTCGGATTGAAGAAGGTACCATGGTAACCGCGACATTGCATGAGATGCTGATCTCCTCTGATGCTATCAGATTCGGAGACTTCACACTTGCTTCCGGAAGGAAAAGCAGGTTTTATATCGATATTAAAAAAGCAATAACCCAACCTGCCATTTTAAAAAAGATTGCATCAGAGGTTCTCATGAAAATCCCGCCCTTTGATGCGGTTGCAGGTGTTGCGGTCGGGGGAGTTCCACTGGCGGTGGCCGTCTCCCTTGAATCTGGCAAACCTTACGTGATAATCAGGAAAGAACAGAAGGCTCATGGACTTGCCAGCCTTATCATCGGGGAGGTCTCCGGAAAAAGGGTTCTTCTGGTTGAGGATGTCACAACATCCGGTGGGTCCGCGTTATTTGGCATTGAACAGCTCCGCTCAGCCGGGGCCGTTGTGGAAGAAGTCATAACAGTAGTGGACCGGGATGAAGGGGCAGAGAAGACACTAAGCGATCTGAATGTTAAACTTACACCCCTGGTAAGCATGAAAGATCTTGTTGACAGGTAAGTCATGAGGTTTATGGCATAAACCCAATTGTCATGGATTTATCATTCTTATCTTCCCTTTTCCACTAAATGCATGCTCAATTCCTTTGCTGATAAGAGCTTTTGCTTTTTTACATGATGTCACGATATCCTCGCCTGATGCAAGATAGCCGGTGATGGCGGCAGAAAATGCACAACCTGAACCATGAACTGAATAAGGATACCTTACGGAAGAGAATTTAAAAACGTCATTATTTGATATAAGAAGGTCTTCAGAGGTCTTTCCACCAAGGTGCCCTGCTTTTACCAGGACAAAATCTGCACCAAGGTCAAGAATTATCTCCCCGGCCTTTTTCATATCTTCCTTTGTTGAAATTCCTTTTATCCCGGAAAGGATCTCGGCTTCAGGTATATTTGGCGTCACCAGAAATGCCTTTGATATTAACTTCTCAATAAGCGAATTTATACTGTCATCATCTAATAAACGATATCCGGATGTTGATACCATTACAGGGTCTATCACCAGGGGTCTGTTTTTGGGAACTGTATCTGCAACCGCCTGTATGATCCCTGAGTTTGCAAGCATTCCTGTCTTGACTGCACCAGGAGTCATGTCTTCAAGGACGACAGTCACTTGTTCCCTGACAAACTCAGGTTCCACAGACCAGGAACTCTTAACCTTTGCTGCGTTCTGGGCTGTCAGTGCAGTTATTACTGCCATCCCCCAAACTCCTGTCTTCGCAAAAGTTTTCAGGTCCATCTGTATACCTGCACCGCCGGAAGGGTCTGAGCCTGCGATAGACAGGGCGGCAGGATGTTGAGGATTCATATAAAAAACAGGTTGTTAATACAAAAAGAGGTTTAGTAGGATATGCCTACAAGGGTAACAACCGAACCCGGCTTTCCACAGATGATACAATCCCCATCTGAACTATCGATAAGGTCAGTTCTGACCTCTGTTCCCAGAACACCTGCGCCAGAGATCTCTTCAATCCGGTCAGCACATTCACGGTTTCCACACCAGTGAACTGCGGCAACACCTTTTGATACCATCTCTTTCAACGCTTCCTGTTCTTTGACAATGAACAGATGATCTTTTATATGAGTATTTGCGCGTTCATGCAGGGCAGAGACATACTCTGTCATCTTTCTGCTGACTTCAGCAACTATCTCTGCTCTTGGGAGTGATTCTTTCCCGCCTGACCTGGTCACGCTCATCACAACATCATTGTCCAGGTCCCGTGGTCCGATTTCAAGTCTTACAGGAACTCCCCTCATCTCCCAGTAGTAATATTTTGCACCCGGCCTGATGTCACGGTTATCTGTCTTCACCCGGTAACCTGCCCTGGTTAACTCTTCTTCAAGAGTTTTTGCAGCCTGCAGGATCTCTTCTTCCCGTTTTTTCATGATTACCGGAACGATGACTACCTGCACCGGGGCTACTTCTGGCGGGAGCATGAGACCCTTGTCATCACCATGCATGCTGATAAGAGCAGCAATTGAACGCTCTGATATTCCATAACAGGTCTGGTAACAGTACTGCTGCTGCCCCTTCATATCCTCGTACTGGATATCGAACGTTTTTGAGAAGTGGTCGCCAAGATGATGAACTGTTCCTATCTGAAGTGTCCGGCCGTCTGGCATGATGGTATCCACGGCAATTGTATAATCTGCACCTGGAAACTTATCCCAGTCAGGGCGCTTTGATATCAGGACCGGAACATTGAGCCGGTTGTAAAACTCCCTGTACCTTTCAATGGCAGTCTCAACCTGGCTTTCTGCCTCATCCCAGGTTGCATGAACCGTGTGAGCCTCTTTAAATGATGTTATCTCACGAAGCCGGATAAGCGGGCGTGTATGCTTGGTCTCGTACCGGAAGGTATTGACTACCTGGTATACCTTAATCGGAAGATCAGCATGGGATCTGACCCACATAGCATACATTGGGTAGATAGCAGTTTCACTGGTCGGACGAAGAGCCAGCGTTACATCAAGAGGGGTTGTGCCACCATGCGTAACCCAGTAGACCTCATCTTCAAACCCCTTGATGTGTTCTGCTTCTTTCATGAACTCGTGTTCAGGAATCAGAAGCGGGAACAATGCCTCCTCATGGTCCCGGTCAAGCAATTCCCGTAAAATTGCATATACTCTCTTGCGAATTCCAAACCCAAATGGAAACCATACGTACAATCCTTTTACCGGGTAGCGGACATCCATGATCTCCGCACGCCAGAGGATATCATTGTACCAACCTGAGAAATCAGCCTTTTGAGGGAGAGTTCCTTCCTGTTCCTCCATTCATGAGCTCCTATGTCACCAATTGTAAGATGGCAGGTGTGATAAATGCCTCGATAATTGCTGCAATGGCAACAAACGGGATGATATATTTTACAAAATACCTCCCAAGACGCAAAGCCTCAAATGATGCATCAGAGGTTCCGGCCAGTTCATTTTTTACTGCCCGACCCATCATAAGTCCTAATGCTCCTGATGCGATCACTGCCGGCAGTTCAAAGATGCCATGTGGTAAAATCGCGGCGATTATAGCCAGGTAACCTGCTTCTTTTTGCATGACTTCCAGGACTGCACCAATTATAACTCCATTTAACATCAGGATTGCTACCGATATAAACCCGAAGAATGCACCTCCAATAAAGATTATAACGCATGCTTCAAGGTTATTCAGAAATAACTGGAGTGCAAGCAAAGGAGGTTCAGCACTCATGATCTGATTTGCGATCATCTCTTCAAACAAGTTAACCAAAGACTCTCCAAACATTGGATCATAGATGGATAATACAAATCCTGCTGCAAATCCGGCAGCAAGTATCAGGCCGGATACTGCCAGGTAATGAGAAATTTTTAACGATTCAGACATAGAGCACCATTCGCATCATATCCCTGATGCCGGGGGCAAGGCCGACCATGATCATCGCAAGCAGTATCAGGTACCAGATACCCGTAGCACCTTCACGGCGGTAGAGTTCGAGGATATAAATACCCGGAATAAGCACGAGCATCTTTAGTGGATACATGACAAACGCAGTGCCTGTAAGGTCAATCAGTACCGATCCAACCACGTGCTGTTCACTATACAGAACTGGATGCAGATCAATTCCAAAGGAGGTTGCACTGGCATCCAGCATGTGGCCAAAGATAAGTACCTGGTATAACCTTTCCTGCATATACTGCCATTTAAACCCGTACCTGGTTAGAGCATATAAAAGAGCACTGGACACGGCTGTCATGGTAAGGATTATCGATGCAACCATGAGATCCAGGCGTGAACCTGTCAGGCCAAACCAGGTGAGGAAGATAAGTGAGAAGACCGTGAGGATGGTTCCTGCATAGAAAAACACCTTCTTCCATGACTGTATCAACCCTTTCTTCTCAAGCATGTTTGAGATGATTAAGACCGGCAGGGCTATTGCAAAAACCAGGAAGAAGATAAGTGGCGTTGTCAGGAGAACATGCAGGTCAGATACAACAAACCCTGTATCTTCCACAACACGAAGACAACCGCCAAATATTATCCATGGTATCAGTGAATAAACCAGCTTACGATCGATAGTTATCTGGTTTGATTCCAGCCACCGGTAAATTAGCCAGATGCATGCAAGCAGTATGAGGGCATACGTAAGGGTATCAACCAGGGTATATGGCTGACCATAGCGGATAGGATCTATGTAATATTTGTAGATGAATTCCCTAATCATGTGTTGAGAACTCCATGAGCACAGACCCGGTACTGGTATTACAGCCAGATGGCTTTAATAAATCGAGATGGACCCAGCTTCCGCGGGACGTTCTGATTGGTCACCAGGCGATATTGCAGCTTCCTGACATCATCGAGGACATAAGACCAGGTCGCTCTGTTCTTCTGATATCTGGCGGAACCACCCGTGAAGTTGCGGGAAATAAGGTCGCAGATATTCTGAAAGACAAGTATGATGTCAGGCGGTTTGTTGTTGGAAATCTGGATGCTGAAACACTTAAAGCATGCAGCCAGGCTTCATCACCAGTGGATTTCCTTATTGGTGTTGGCGGGGGGAGAGTTATTGATTGCGCCAAGGTGGTCTCGTACAACCAGGGTAAACCATTCATCAGTGTCCCGACCGCTGCATCGCATGATGGGATAATATCTGGCAGGGCAACCCTTTCCACTGATACTGGAAGTGTTTCAGTCAGCGCTCACCCCCCTATTGCCGTTGTAGCCGATACAGGAATTATATCGAGGGCGCCCCACAGGCTCATGGCTTCGGGATGTGCAGATATCATATCAAATTATACTGCCATACTGGACTGGGAACTTGCGCACAGGCTCCGGGGAGAACAGATTAGTGAATATGCAATCGCCCTCTCAAAGATGACGGCCGAGATACTGGTAAAAGATGCAAACCTGATAAAACCAGGACAGGAAGAAGCGGCCTGGATTGTAGTCAAGGCCCTTGTCTCATCCGGTGTGTCTATGGCTATTGCCGGATCGTCAAGGCCTGCTTCAGGAGGGGAACACAAGTTTGGCCATGCCCTGGAAAGGCTGGCGCCAGGTTCTGCGCTGCATGGTGAGGCATGTGGAATTGGAGCAATTATGACGATGTACCTTCATGGCGGGGACTGGAGAGAGATCAGGTCTTCACTGGCCAGTATTGGTGCGCCAACCACTCCGCGGGCACTTGGTATACCTGATGAGGTGGTTGTTCAGGCACTGATGAATGCACGTGAGATAAGACCTGAGCGGTTTACAATACTTGATATGGGTCTGACACGTGAGTCGGCAGAAAATCTTGTCAGAATGTTATACGAGAGGTAAAAAAATGGAACAGAAAAAGACACGGATAACTATCGTGGGGTCAGTATATGCAAAACCCGGAACCCAATTTGTCTATGTGGGAAGGGCAGATCAGTGTGAATCATGTTCCATAGCACAAGTCTGTCATAACCTGGAATCAGGCCGCAGGTATGAAGTGATGGCGATAAGGGCGGCTTCACATCTTTGTCCTGTTCACCAGGGAGGGGCGGTGACCGTTGATGTGGCCGAGGCCCCGGTGGAGATGCGCATTTCACCTGATTTAGCCGTAAAAAATACAACGATTGTTATGAAGTTTGCAGATTGTGATGAAGCATGTGATTGTTTTGCGGCATGCCATCCGCCAGGGGTAGTTGCAGGCCAAAAATACATCATAACAGATATTTTAGAGAGCGAACCTATTCCATGCAGGACAGGGCCTTCTCCGGTTTTAGTACGTCTTGTTCCACTTCCAGAAGGTTTGCCAAGGTTTATGCCATGATTTGATCTGTATGATTCTTCGATAAGGGGGCGCAGGAAAAAAGTCCAGTTTATTGAGGTAAAGGTTTATGCGCTTATTTTCACCTTCCCTTTAATAAGATATTCCCATAACTTATATGTTACACCGGGAAAGATTACAAACTGACTGTTTTTAGGTGATAGAGTGCAGAAAGAGGAACTGCTACATTTACATATGCTGTTTATTCATGTCAGGAAGTACTACAAAACCATCACCAAAGAGGAAATTCCAACAGAGCGTTATGACACATTAGACATCACACCAGTACACATACATAAAAACAAAGAGTCTCATAAAGAGGCCATTCTTGTTCTTGGTCAGGAGATCGTCGATCACATCTGTCGCAAGCCGGCAATGCTAAGTTTTTCCCATGAAATGTCAACACCTTCTGAGATAGCTGTTGAGAACTAATTTCATGGATATTGACCCTGCCTGCCGGGAGATAATCTCTCTCATACTTTCCACTCCTCCCGGTAAGCTGGAACTTCGAAGGATAGTAAGGACGGTATGTAAAAAATATCGCCTTCCGGTTGTTCCACGGAACTCAGATATTCTTTCCTGCGCTACTCCTGAAGAGTACCTGTTGCTTCGCCCTGTCCTTCTTGTAAAGCCATCACGGACACTTTCAGGTGTAGCGCCTGTTGCTGTTATGACTTCGCCGGCGCCCTGTCCCCATGGCATATGCCTTCCCTGCCCTGGCGGACCTGACTCACTTTTTCAGTCACCACAGAGTTATACCGGCGGGGAACCTGCAGCAAGGAGGGCTTTTGCCCATGACTTTCAGCCTTATGATCAGGTGAGTGCACGGCTTGCCCAGTTTGAAGAGCTTGGTCACCATGTGGACAAGGCAGAACTCATCGTCATGGGCGGGACCATCACTGCCAGGGAACCATCTTACCAGGAATGGTTTGTTACCGAGTGCATCAGGGCAATGAATGAATATCCGGCAAACTCCCTGCCTGATACCACAAAAGAAGAGATATTTGCAAGAAACGAGATATCCCGGGTCCGTTGTGTGGCTATTACTTTTGAAACAAGACCTGACTGGTGCAAAAAAGAACATATCAACCGGATGCTTGATCTTGGTGTAACAAAGGTCGAACTTGGCGTGCAGCATCTTGATGACGAGATACTGGAATTTAACCTTCGTGGATGCGATGTATCTGATACCGTCACTGCAAACACCCTGCTTCGAGATGCAGGTCTTAAGGTCGGATTTCACATGATGCCAAATCTTCCCGGCAGCACCATCTCATCTGATCGGAAGATGTTTCATGACCTGTTTGCTGATTCCAGGTTCAGGCCAGATTTTCTGAAGATCTATCCGACCCTTGTCACCCCTGGCTCAAAGATTGAAGAGCTCTATCAAAAGGGTGAGTATGCGCCATATGATGAAGACTCTCTCGTGGATCTCGTTGCAGACGCCAAGATGGAGATAGCCCCGTATTGCAGGCTTCAACGTATCCAGCGAGATATCCCTGCAGATAAAATCGTGGCAGGCTCTCCCCATTCCAATTTCAGGGAGCTGGCAAAGGATCGCCTTCATAAAAGAGGTGGTCGTTGCTCATGTATCAGGTGCAGAGAGATAGGCAGGAGAAGGTCTGATGCAGAACCTGTTTTAAGGGTTCTTTCTTATGAGTGCTGCAAAGGACTTGAGCATTTTATCTCCTTTGATTCTGAAGATTCGCTGGTTGGATTTGCCCGTCTCAGGTTCCCTGAAGAGTCCTGGCGGCCAGAGACAGAGGGTGCTGCATTTGTTCGTGAACTCCATGTTTATGGAATGGTGGTTCCAATCGGGCAGGAAGGAACTCGCGAGGATCAGCAGCACAGAAGGTACGGGGCAAGGCTTCTGCTTGAAGCTGAAACGCTTGCTGCTGATGAAGGATATGATAAGGTTGCCATTATGGCAGGGATTGGTGTCAGACCTTACTACCAAAGACTGGGATATTTCAGGAGTGGGCCATATATGATAAAGGATATCTGAGGCATGAGACCTGCTACCCGGTTATTTATAAAACAGCGGTTTACCGATTATTACAACAAAACCCGGATTTCTGCTCCGTCTTCGGTAAGGGAACGTGAATTCGGGTTTATCTTCTTTGATGAAAGGTATCCTGATGACATCTGGATGAGGAGGCATATCGGTTTTTCATCAGGGGAAGAGATGCAGGATTATGTGAGGAGTATTGTTCCGGCTCATGCATACTACTCGACTGCATATTATCAAAACCCCCATGCTCCGACTATGGGTGACAAGGAGTGGCTGGGTGCCGACCTCATCTTTGATCTTGATGCTGATCACATCATGCATGGTTCATATGAAGAGATGCTTTCAAGGATCAAGGAAGAAGCGATAAAATTACTGGACGTACTTGACAATGAGCTTGGAATAGATATGCGAACAATAAAGCTTGTTTTTTCCGGGGGGCGTGGATATCATGTGCATGTTCAGGAGCTGGCCATGCGTGATTTTGAGCCGGCTGAACGGAGAGAACTTGTCAGTTATATCTGTGGTATTGGTATAAGCCCGTCTGCTCTTCTAAGTGACTGGGCTCCTGGCAGGGCTGGATGGCATGAACGGTTCAGAGTTCTTCTGACCAGTTATCTTCAGGACCTCAGCAAAAAACCTGAAAAGGATGTAAAGGCTGAACTATCCTCACTAAGGGGAGTGGGACAGGTCATGACTGAACGGTTTTACAAAATGATCCCTGAACTTGTCGGTTTACTAAAAACCGATCCATCTTCCATACTTTTCCGTGACCAGACTGTAAAGACTGTTTTTGGAGCCCTGGCCTCTGAACGTGAGAGCAGACTTCTGCCTTACATACGAAAGGCTGCTGTGCAGGTCGATGAACCGGTTTCCACGGATATCCGAAGACTGATACGCCTTCCGGATTCACTTCATGCAAAATCGGGCTTTAAGGTTGTTCCCCTGGAAGTGAAAGAGCTCAATGATTTTGATCCGCTCATTGATGCTGTAGCGTTTGGAGACAGGGAGATTATCATAGAGTCCGATCGTGAATATTCCTTCTCGCTCCTTGGATCACGATATGACATCCCAAAAGGCAGGGTGAAAGTTCCTGAAGCTGCCGGTCTCTTTCTCTGTTGCCGGGGAATTGGAGAGATAGGAGGTTCAGACCATGCATCTTGACGTTCTCCGCACCATCCTTCTCGAGGAACGTGATACTGGTGAGCTGACCATCATCTCTCATGATCTTTACACGAAAACTTCTGAACATATCAGGTCACTTCAGCAGGAGGTATACAGCCATGAAGATCCCTTTTCCGACGAGGCGCGTCTGCTCATAGAGAAGGTGTCAAGTGTCAGGGCCACGGTTGAAGAAGTGTTCAGGATAAGAACAGACAAGATCGTGGGGCTTGCGCTCAGCCAGGCTGAAGGTTCTTACCTGGAGAGGGAAGAGCTTCGTGCCCTCATACCTGCTGAGCTTGAGATGTTTAACCGGATTGTTGAAGCAATCAGGCAGGGAAAAAATCAGCTGATCGAATGGAAAACCGTCCCCGCCCATAGGACCCAGGTGCTTTATCCGGATGAGAGCGAGTGTGCTCCGGTTTTAGATCCTGCCCTGTCTGATGATCCAAGCCGCGCAGAAGAGCCGGGTTACCCTGAAGTTATGGTAAAAACCCTTCCTGATGCTCCATTTGCGAATGATATTGTATTAGCGCTTTCCAGCATGGAACCATTTATGGGTATTGACGGACGGACATATGAGATGAATGCGGGAGATATTCTTACGTTACCTTCCAGAAATGCACAGGTTTTGGTTGAACGCGACATAGTCTTAAATATCCATCCGGGCTAATAATGTAGGTATTCTATACGCGAGGAGTGGACAGATTATGAAGATGCCTACAAAATTCCGCACATATTGCCCTTTTTGCCATAAACATGAGGAGCATGAGGTAGAGAAGGTAAAGAAGGGTAAGACCACCGGACTACACTGGATCGATCGTCAGAAAGCCAGGAGAGGTCAGGTTGGGAACATGGGTAAATTTTCCAAGGTGCCTGGTGGCGACAAGCCGACCAAGAAGGTAAATATCCGGTACCGGTGTACTGTATGTAAAAAAGCACACCTGAGGGCCGGGTTCAGGGTTGGAAAGTTCGAACTTACAGAGTAATAATACGGAGAGATAATTATGGTTCAATTAACACGGGAAAACCGAAGCAAATTCCTCAAGGTGAAATGTCCGGATTGCGAAAATGAGCAGCTCATCTTTGATCGGGCATGCACTCCGGTCAACTGTATTGTCTGTGGTTCAAGTCTTGCCACTCCCACTGGTGGAAAAGCACAAATCAAAGCAGAGATTATAACTGCATTTGAGTGAGAGTCTGATGCAGGAGAGAGAGTGGCCTGAGCAGGGAGAACTTGTCGTCTGTTCAGTTCAGAACGTAAAAGATTTCGTGGCATTTGTCACGCTTGACGAGTATAACAACCGGGAGGGACTGATCCCGATCGCTGAAGTGGCCCGTGGATGGATTAAGTACATCAGGGATCATATCAGGGAAGGACAGAAGGTTGTTTGCAAAGTACTGAATGTCGACCCCCAGAAAGGTCACATAGATCTCTCGCTTAAAGATGTCAATGAACATCAGCGCCGTGAAAAAATCCGTATCTGGAAGAATGAATCCAAGGCAAAAAAATGGATCGGATTTGCCGCGGAGGCAGCCGGGCATCCTGAAAATGCTAAAAATATTACAAATGCGCTCTATCGCGAATATGGCGTTTTGTATGCAGCCTTCGAAGACTTTGTAACAGAGGGACGGGAAGCTCTGAATAAACTAAAGATTGACCCCGGACTTGCTGATGCTCTGTATACCGTTGCAATAGAGAATGTCAAGCTCCCTTCTGTAACCATTTCCGGAGATCTCTTCCTGCGGTCTACTAAACCTGACGGGGTAAATATCATAAGGCGTGCCTTAAGAAGCGCGGAGCCAAAGGTTGACGGGGCAGAGATAGAGATCACCTATCTTGGAGCTCCAAATTACCGGATCAAGGTCAATGCATCTAATTATAAGGATGCCGAGAAGGCCCTTGAGAAAGCATCAACGGCTGCGATCGGTGTATTAAAACGTGCCGGTGGAGAAGGAAAATTCAGCCGGAAATCCAAATCCGGGAAGAGTGTATGAAAGGGCGTATCAGGTACTGCCCTACGGATAATCGTTATACCCTTTCTGAAATCTGTTCTGATTGTGGAAAATCCACAATTACTCCCCATCCTGCCAGGTACTCACCAGAAGATCGTTATGGAAGATACCGAAGGATTTTCTTTTGATCTTTTTCACGCAAATAATCAACACTTTATCCGTCACAACACTTTAACAAAATATTCAGGGATTACTGCAATGATGGAAGATATTACCATACATTTTGAGGAGTCTGTTGCTCCGGAAGACAGGACGGCTTTAATAATGATTGAAGGTCTCCCTGGTATAGGACATGTTGGAAAACTTGTAACTGAGCACATAATCCATGAACTTGGGGCTGTCAGGATTGCAGAGATCAACTCAATTTACCTCCCTCCCCAGGTTATCATCCAGGAAGGCGGGGTTGTCCGTCTTTGTAATAATGAAATTTATCGATATTCTGGTGAAAAAGGATCATTTCTTTTTCTGATCGGTGATTTCCAGAGCACATCCGGCGAAGGCCATTACCTTTTGTCCAAAGCTTACGTAGACATCTGCCACCAGCTTGGTGTCCGAAGGATTTACACGCTTGGTGGCTACGGGGTAGGCCACTTCAATGAAGTTACCAGGGTTATCGCAGCTGTAAACCATGAAGACCTCCGTAAGCCAGTAGAGGAAGCAGGAGGTATCTTTAGTGAAGGAGAGCCGGGAGGAGGTATCATAGGAGCTGCAGGCCTGATGCTTGGCCTTTCCAGACCCCTGGGTATGGAAGGTATCTGCCTTATGGGCGAGACATCAGGGTATCTTGTAGATCCCAAAAGTGCTGCAACGGTTCTGTCTGTCCTGACAAAGCTTCTGGGCATCGAGATTGATGATGCAAAGCTGACAGAGCGGGCAGGTGAGATGGAGTTGGCCCTTCAAAAACTCCTGGAACAAGAGAAAAAGTCTGAAGAAGAGCTCTCATATATCGGCTGAATATGCAGGCCGCAGCAGATCTTCATCTTCATTCCTGTTTTTCAATGGCAACCTCCCCAAGGATGGTGCCTGAAGAGATAATCAAAGGCTGCAGAGTCAAAGGCATAACGGTTATCGGGACCGGGGATATCCTCCATCCTGAATGGAGACAGATGTGGAAAGGAACCCATGTTAATGATGAGATTATTGTAGTCCCGACAACCGAGGTTGAAGGAGCAGGGAGGGTGCATCACCTGATTATTCTTCCCGATTTTGAGGCAGCAGAAGATCTTGCAGAACGATTTAGGCCGGCAAGTAAGGATATAAACTCCAATGGGCGTCCTCGTGTGGCCCTTTCCGGAGAAGAGATCCTTAAACATGTTCATGAGGCCGGAGGTATCGGAGGTCCTGCCCACGCTTTTACTCCATATACTTCAGTATATGCCATTCATCCATCGCTCTCGTCCTGCTATGGCAGTGAGCCTGCTGACCTGCTCGAGCTTGGTCTTTCGGCAGACAGCAGGTATGGAGCAGGAATAGAAGAACTCTCAATGATCCCTTTCCTGAGTAACTCAGATGCACACAGCCCTGAACCTTCAAAACTTGGCAGGGAATTTACTGTGCTGGAACTTGACAGGCCGGACCCTGCTGGCGTGATAAATGCCGTGAAGATGGGAAGAGTGGTTATGAATGCAGGGTTTTTTCCTGAAGAGGGTAAGTACAACCAGACTGCATGCAGCCGCTGTTTTCGTCAGTTCTCTTTGGAAGAAGCGACAGCCTTCTCATGGAAATGTCCTGGAGATGGTGGAAGGATAAAGAAAGGTGTTGAGGCGCGGGCCCGGTCTCTTTTTTCAGGTTCAATGACAAAGCGGCCACCTTACCTTCACATCATTCCGCTTTCTGAGATAATCCAGCGCACCCTTGGTATGAAAAGTCCGCTCACCAGGCGGTGCAGGGATCTGTATCATCGGTGCATAGACCAGTTTGGTGATGAGATTACCGTTCTTATGGATGTCCCACCCGAAGAGATTGCATCCGTAGATTTCCGGCTTTCAAGTGCAATAAGGTCATTTCGTGAAGGAAAGATCATTCTTCATCCAGGAGGCGGGGGGCGGTACGGGTCATTTGAGATTCCGGAAATTTGAGATCATATCCGAATCATTAAAGGATTTCGCGTCAACCATATAAGGAATGATCGAGGTTCATCGCGAAATCTGTGCCTATTGCGGCTGTTGTGTCTCCGTTTGTCCGGAAGGGGCACTGGAACTTGTCGATGCCTATCTGGATATCGATATGAATACCTGTATAGATTGTGGCATCTGTGTCCGCGTCTGCCCGCTTGGGGCTTTGGAGGCTAAAAAATGAAGCGCGAGTATGATGTCCTTGTAGTCGGAGGAGGTCCGGGAGGGGCTTTCGCTGCAAAAACTTTTGCTGAAAAAGGACATTCCGTCCTGCTCACTGAAAAGAGACCTGCGATTGGCGCTCCGGTGAGATGTGCTGAAGGAGTTGGCAAGGCGTTGATGCACGAGTTTTTAAAACCTGAAGACGGGTGGGTTGCGGCTGAGATTGAGAAGGCCAATATCATCGCACCAGACGGGTTTACTATGGAACTTGAGCCTGAAAAAGCAGGATCCGAGGTGGGGTATGTCCTGAACCGAAAGGTCTTTGACCGCGATCTTGTCTGGATGGCTGCTGGTGCCGGTGCTGATGTTCAGGTAAAGACCAGGGCTGTATCCCCAATTATGGAGGATGGAGCGGTAAAAGGTGCAATTCTAAACCAGGGCGGCACCACTCATGAAGTCAGGGCAGGGCTTACCATCGCAGCTGATGGTGTTGAATCGAAGTTTTCACGCTGGTGTGGAATTGATACCACTGTTCCTTTCCGGGAGATAGAAACCTGTGCCCAGTACCTGATGACTGGCATTGACATTGATCCTAATGCAACTGAATTCTTCGTAGGTAATTCAATAGCACCAGGTGGTTATGTCTGGATCTTTCCAAAAGGGGACAAGACTGCAAATGTTGGTGTTGGTGTCGGCGGAGACAGGTGCAAACCAGGAAGCAGGCCAGTTGATTACCTTAACCGGTTTATTGCCAGGAAGTTTCCGAATGGTAAGACACTCGAGCTGATTGCAGGTGGTGTTTCTGTTTGTCAGCCTTTATCCTGCACTGTTGCAAATAACCTCATGGTCGTGGGTGATGCTGCCCGGGTATCTGATCCCTTAACCGGGGGAGGTATCTATGCTGCTCTTTATACAGGAAAGCTTGCCGGAGATGTGGGATCAAAGGCTCTTGAAGATGGCGATACCAGTACACAGGCCCTGATGCCTTATGACTCGACATGGAGATCGTCATACCTTGGAAAGGCACTTGAAAGAAACTATCAGATTAAAGAGGTATTTATCAGGCTGAGTGATGAGGACCTGAACGCAATTGTGCACTCAGTCTCAAAGATGAATCTTTCTGATTTCAATACCTTAAATCTTATAAAAAACATCATTTCAGCAAATCCAAAGCTGGCGATAAAGCTTGGAAAGGCGGGTCTGAAGACACTTCTTGACTCACTCTGATCTTCTTTTTTTGTCCTGACAGATAAATACTGCCAGGAGCTATCAATCATACATGGATCTTCTTTCGCAGGCTGAAGGCGTTATGGCATTAAGTCATGCCAGGCAGGTGCTGCATGAGCATGTGGCAGGAAAACCATATAAAGAACCTGATTTTCCAACGGTGTTCTCCAGGAAAAGGGGGGTATTTGTAACCCTGACCATGAAGGGTAATCTGCGGGGATGTATCGGTTTCCCCCAGGGTGTCATGCCGCTACGGGATGCCATCCGCGAAGCTGCCTGTTCTGCGGCGACCGGGGATCCGCGGTTCCCGCCTGTAAAGCCAGGGGAGCTCTCAGATATTCTGGTGGAAGTGACAGTCCTGACCGAACCTGAACTGTTGAAGGCTGCTTCCACTGAAAGGCCGGCTGCGATAACGGTTGGCAGGCATGGGCTTATTGTCAGGGGATATGGCAGGTCAGGTCTTCTGCTTCCCCAGGTTCCTGTGGAGTGGGGATGGGACGTGAATGAGTTTTTGGAACATACCTGCATGAAGGCAGGTCTGCCTGGAAAGTGCTGGCAGGATCCGTCGGTACAGGTATTCACTTTTGAAGGGCAGATATTTTCTGAAAAACCGTCCAGTTAAAAAATATAAACTTCACAATTTGCACCCTTGTGGAATATCTCATAAAATTTTTGAATTTTCACTTAGATAGAAATGAAGATATCCCGGATGACGGATCCCCTTTTTCAAACTGGCTGTTAACAAACTGCTTATACGCTGCTCTAATCTCTTTGTTTGGAATACTTAATGCATAGGTGAGAAGGCCTGGATCATAATCTGCAAATTTGGGATCTCCTGCCTTCAGGTATCCTGAAAAGTATAGAAAACTCCAAATATTTGCCGGATTTCTTCTGATATCATTAAAAGTTATAGTTTCGGTTATAGGATACCTGATCTCTTCTCCGGAGAGAAGTTTTTCCATGTCGCGTTTAATCTCCATCCCGCCACCACCAAGTTCCTCATACACCAGGGTATTTGCTGAGGTGTTAAGCCAGTGAGGGCCTGGTGGATCAGGGAGATTATCAATGTAATTTGTTACAGACCAGGGATTGTAAACTACCTGATCGCCAAATGAGTATCCGTTGTACCACTCACGAATGACTTTTTCTTGTTCAGGAATAGAAAAGTCGGACAGGATGGTATCGATTTCATGTCCGGTGAATCCAAACATCTGTGAGAGCTTATGTGACTGAAGAGTGGTAATGACCTTGAGATTATTAAGGTCGGAAAAGATTGATTCTTTTGCAACCCGGAGAATTCCGGTAATGACTGCCCGGTAAAGGGCATGGGCATTCTCATGTTTGAGCCCGCCTCCCAGCCATGATCGCATGAACTCTGTCATCTCATGATAGTAGTTATTTGACCATGCTTCGATCATGGGAGTGTCATATTCATCAATAAGAACGATAACCGGTTTCTGATGGTAATTGTAAAGCCATGTGATGAGGTTTTTAAGACTGGCTTTCATCGAGGCATCATCAGGATTTCCAGAGAGAACTGCCATAAACCCTTCCCTGTAGATAGGTTCCAGTACTGGTTCGATATATTTGAACTGTGAAAGCAGTTCTCCCATCTTCTCTACCAGCCGTTTCCTGCTTTCATCCCATGATGCGCCTTTTACATCCTTCAGGCTGATGAATATAACCGGGTATTGTCCCTGGTGTTTCTGGTAATCAGGATATTTTGATATGGCTAACTTTTCAAAAAGATAACTCCGGTCATCCTCTGATTTTTCAAAGAAGTATCTGAGCATGGTCATGTTCAGGGTTTTTCCAAACCGGCGGGGCCGTGGAAGGAGAACCACTTTATTTCCGTCAATAATCTCGCGGATAAAAAGAGATTTATCTACGAAGTACCCTCCTTCATCGATGAGTTCTTTGAAATTATCAGTCCCAATCCTGAACACAGGCATCCTGCAAAACTCTCCTCCACATTTTCTGAATATTATGAATACTATTTATCCGGGATTTGTATATCACGTACCTGGTTTTTCCGGATTGAATTTTCATCAATGACTCACCTTATTACACTCTTCCGAAAGACCAATCTGTGAACCCTTACAAATAATACGTACCTGATCGCTTATTTAAACAATATCATTCAACCTGATGAACGTGAGTATAACCTGGAGACTAACAATAATGGAAAGCACCTTTAATACATGACCCTCTCTTTTGAAATCCTTGAAAAAGACATCGCCGGAAGAATCGGTAAATTATCCGGGGATGGAAAGACTGTGAAGACCCCAACCCTTCTTCCGGTTATAAACCCACACCTGAACCTGATAACACCTGAAGAGATGAAGATGATGGGGGTTGAAGCCATCATCACCAATGCGTACATCTTCTCCCGATCTGAAGAGTACCGTGAGCGTGCCCTTGCCGATGGCCTTGCAAAGACCCTGGATTTTGATGGTCTAATCATGACCGACTCAGGGTCTTTTCAGCTCTCGGTCTATGGTGAGGTTGAGATAACAAATGCACAGACCATTGCATTTCAGCAGGCGATAAAATCGGATATCATCGTTCCGCTGGATATACCGACACACCCGGACTCTCCACGGGAACAGGTGGAACAGGAACTTGCGGTTACGATGGACCGGATCATGGAAGCAAAGGAGATCGCCGATCATAAACACCATACCCTTGCAGGCCCGGTTCAGGGCGGGCTGTTTCCTGACCTTCGGGAAGAGGCAGGGCGAAGACTGTCTGAAGCAGGATTCAGGTTCTGTCCTATAGGTGCCGTGGTCCCCCTCATGGAAGCCTACCGGTACGTTGAACTCGTAAATGTTGTGATGGCCGCAAAAAAAGGACTATCTCCATCTGTCTGTGTTCATCTCTTTGGTGCCGGCCATCCATCCATGTTTGCCCTGGCGGTCGCAATGGGCTGTGACCTTTTTGACTCGGCTGCTTATGCCCTTTATGCCAAGGACGGGCGGTACATGACCACACATGGGAGCTATCACCTGAATGAGCTCTCTTATCTCCCTTGTCCATGTCCCGTATGTACAGGTCACACGGCAAAGGAACTGAACGAGTCACCAGATCGCGAGAAGCTTCTTGCCATGCATAACCTCTGCGTCTCCCTTGCCGAGATAAACCGGGTCAGGCAGGCAATTCGTGATGGCGTGCTCTGGGAACTGGTAGATGAGCGGTGCAGATCACATCCTGCCCTGCTTCGTGGATACCATGCCCTGCTTGGGTATAATGAAGAACTTGTCGCCCTTGATCGTGAGACAAAACGACGGTTCTTTTACCGGGGTGACGAGAGCTGTAAAAGGACCGAGGTGCTTCGGTACCACCAGATGGTCGGGCGGTTTACAACCGGCAAACGGACACTGATCAGTTTTGGCAGGCATATTAAGAAAAAACAGACCGAAGGCTATGACTCAGTATTCTTCTTTAAACCTCCCTTTGGCCCTTACCCGGCAGAACTGACCGAAACATTCCCAATCGGACAGAGTGAAATTCCTGACTTTGACGAGGCGATGGTAAGATCTGGCTGTATTGGTATCGCACAGCTCATGGAGACAAACCCTGACTCTCACTTCACCATCAGGTGTCGTCCGGTATGGAAAGATCTGGTAAGCCAGATTCTTCCCGGTGTGGAGGTGCAGGATGAAGGGAGTTGAGATCTTAAGCCGGGATGGCACAGCCAGGTATGGCCGCCTTACCGTGGAAGAACAGGCTCTTTTATTCCCTTCTGCCACAGACACGACAGAGATCTTTCCAGCGCTGAATAACAGGGCCGGGACCAGCATTCCTCCGGCAGATGATCCAGGCTTTATATCCCGGTTTCTTGTCCGCGACGGGAATCAGCCTATCCCTGTCCATGTTCATTCACCGGTAGATATCCAGTCAGGTGAGACCGTCATCGCTCCAAACTGGCACACCCTGCTCTCGCGTCCCCGTGATTTCTGCCAGCTCCTGGATGAACTAAAAGGCACCATCCCTCCGGATACCTGCTGGTACCTTCCAGGTGCAGCGCTCCCTGAAAATGCGGCCATTCTCGTTCATGCAGGCTTTGATCTCTTTGACTATATCGCAGCCGACCTTGCCACGGCGCAGGGCATCTTCTGCCTCCCTGACGGGCAATACCCGGAAAAAGTGATGGAAGAAGGTCTCTGCTCATGCCAGGGATGTAAGAGTGGAGATCTCCATTTACACAAC
>Ga0255342_1002660_pt1 | contig 21653 bp, 15 predicted proteins | sample wastewater_treat_3_FD_192416 | JGI IMG/M metagenome (GOLD analysis project Ga0255342, IMG submission 192416) | Wastewater microbial communities from Lulu Island WWTP, Vancouver, Canada - plant14 | ecosystem: Engineered > WWTP > Wastewater > Unclassified | place: Canada: Vancouver, British...
GGCCACGATCACGCGCTCGCCCAGAGGATACGGCGCCGATGAGGGCACGCTGATACCGGACGAACGATCCGCCGATTCGAGCCAGAGCCCCGGCCAATCTGCCGCGCGCGATACGACAACGGCCCCGGAAAGCAAAACAGCAGACCCGGCGGGAGCACTTCGGGCGGCGCCGATGGTCATCTCCCGCGCTATGGTTATTCCGTCACTGCTGCCCACCGCGCTCAGAGCGCCGACTCCGTTTACCGCTCTCACCGATACGTAGCAGGTCTGCCCCCACGAGAGAGTCGCCGCAATCGTGCGCTCCGTATCAGTGCCTGCGCTCGTCCAGTCCACGATGTTGCCGGCGCCGGGCGCCGTGCCAACCTGATAATCATAGCGCGCGATGCCGGACTCAGGGTCGGACGAGGACCAGCGCGCGTGAATAGCGCCAGCCGCGGCCGTGTAGCACCCGTCGTCTGTTACGACGGGCGTCGCGGGCGGTGAGGAGTCCAGCGCAACCGCGCTGGCGTAGGATCCCTTGCTGAAGCTCGATGGGCCCGCCGCATGGGCGAATGCCGCGTAGTAGTAGCGGACTCCCGGCATCGCTGTAGTGTCCGTACAGGCCGAGGCAGTCGAGGGAAGGTCCGCGACCAGCGTGCCCTCGGTGGACGTGACGGGGTATCTGTCCGTCATCCGGCGCACCATAGTGCCACTGAATGAAGGGAACGCCACCGAATTCGGATTGACCCACGAGAGGGTCGCCGACGCTTCGCCCGGAGTGGCGCGCAGGTCAGCAACGCTGCAGATCGGGCTGCTTGAGGGCTCGGAGTCCCGTCCCACCCAGACGCGGTCGAACCAGGCATATCCACTGCCGGACGCGGGAGGGTGAAGCTCCACTCGCAGTCTACCGTTATTCTGATCCACGAAATACGGGGCGACAGCTCGTCCGACGAAGAGCGTCCAGCCCGCAGATCCGGTCATCTGAGGATAGCACTCGAAGGTCGAGACAGTGGCTTCTCCCCACCGGGAGTAGAGGCCGGTGACCCTGGCCGGAGCGCTCGTTCCCGAGGTCTTTACCCAGGCTTCGATGCGGTAGGTGACCCCCGTAGTGCAGGCGCCGTAGTTCGTCCACTCCGCGGCCCAGTAATCGCCGCCGGCCCTGATTCGCTGGCTTGCTCGGCCGGAGACGCGCTCGGAGCTGTCAACCGCATACAAATTCGAGTGCGATGACCCGTCCCACGCTTCCCAGCCGTCCGCAAGGCCGCTGGCGCCTGTATCCATCTCACCCGTCGAGATCAGATTTGCTCCCGCCGGCTCCAGTCCCGGGGCGAGCCAGAAATCCAGTGTCGCGGTTGACCCGGCCGAAACCGTGACGCCAGCCAGCGAGTACGGCCGAAACCCGTATCTGCTTGCGCTCATCGTGTAGGTTGCGGGTGTCAAACTCGCGATGGTGTATCTGCCATCGGCCCCGGTGGACGCCATTCGGCCGCCCGGTGACAGCGTGATAGTCGCCCCGGCCTGTCCGAGACCCGTGATGGGATCTCGCACGACACCGGTGAGAGTGCCCAGATTTGTGGCCGTGAGAGCGATGTTGACGACGGTGTTCTGCCCCGCGGCGACGGCGAGCGCGCTGGCGGTCTGAGGCGCATAGCCGGACTTGCCCGCCGTGACTGAATACACTCCCGGGTCGAGGAACGCCGGATCGGCGAAGTTCGGGAAGAAGTAGTTGCCGCTCGCGTTGGATGTCGTTGAACGCCCACCGGGCTGCAGCACGAGCGTCACCCCGCTGAGCGGCGACCCGTAAGCCGATTCGCTGATCTTGCCGCTAATCGCCCCTCGTGACATCGTGGGCTTTGCCAGGTTCCAGACGTCGTAGTACTGCTCGTGGGCGCTGGTGGGCCGCCCGTAGCTGTCCGTGCCGCTGCCCGCGTACACCCAGTCGAAGTTCTGCCAGTTGTCGTCGCGGAACTGAAACGGCGTGACGGCCAGCACCTCCGGCCACTTGCTCCAGTAATCGCGGAACGCGCGCATCACGTAGTCCGCCCGGTTGTTTTCGTCAATCATCGGGTAGCCCTGCATGGTGGCATCGCCGAGCATGTATCCGGTCTCGGTGATCATCACCTTTGCGCCGGTTCGGCCGTGAGCCGCAACCACCGCCAGATCATCCAGGTACGAGTCTATGCAGATGCTCCCGGGCTGCGCGCCGTTGTGCTGGTTCACCTCCGGCGGGAGGTTCATGCCGTACGAATGACTCGCCAGAACATCCCATGCCCACAGCGATTCCGGAACGAGGGTGAACATCTGGTCGAGGAACTCGCTGCCGCCCGCAAGCCCCGCCGGAAGCACCTTGATTCGTGAATCCCCGATGGACGCAATGGCCTGATGCACGTCCACAAGGCAGCGCCCGTACTCGGCCGGGTCGGGGTCGTTGCTCCACTCGACGTGGCTGTTGACCTCATTGAGGACCTCAATGTACAGGGTGCGGCCATCCTGCCTCGGAAGCCCCTGAACGACGCGCTTGACGGCACTCGCAAAGGCAGTGTAGCGCCCATCGGCATCGCCGCGCGGAGCAAGCCACACTCCGCCCGACATTTCCGTTCCGATGCGCACGATTACGTTCATATTCCGGTTGTAAGCCGCCTGCACGGCGTTTACCCAACCCGAGTTCGGCCCCGAGGTCCCGTTGTCGATGCCGTAGAAGAAGAGCTTGCAGTATCCGCCCGGACCGGTGAGAGACGACGCCCAGTCGAACACCCCCCCGGGCAGGGCAAGCGTGTGAACTCCGTACGGGTTATTGGCGCACTGTGCGGGAGGCAGGGCAAGGCAGAGGGCAAGTATCGCGGGCAAGAGAAGTCTGGACATTCTGAACACCATTTTCTTTCAGAGCGGCACAGGTTACCCTCCCCGATGCATCTTAACCGCCTCCAACTGCGCAGTCAACGCGCCTGCGCCATTGACGCTGGGCCGCGCGCGGCGTACACTGGTAGCGGACCGGACCACCGGTCCACCAGTAAGACGTACGGACTTAAGGGGTAACGCGATGGCATTGAAAGTCGGAGTGGTCGGCATGAGCGGAATCGGCAACCAGCACGCTGATTGTCATTCCAAGGATTCGCTGGCAGATCTGGTGGCGGTCTGCGACGTTGTGAAAGAGAAGGCTGACGCCGCGGCCGAAAAGCACGGCGTGAAGGCTTATTACAGTCTGAAAGACATGCTGACCAACGAGGAACTGGACGTCGTAGATGTGACGACAGGGGGGTACGAAAATGGAAGCTGGCACTTCGATCCGGCCATGGAAGCGCTCGACGCGGGACGGCACGTGCTGTGCGAGAAGCCTCTGTCGAACGACATCGGCGAGGCCCGCGAGATGGTGCGCTTCGCGGCCAGCAAGCGCCTCTACCTGGGCTGCAACCTGAACCATTACTTCACGCCGCCGGCCGAGCGGGCCAGGCAGTATATGGACGAAGGCCAGATCGGCGAGACGATCTATCTGCTCTTCAAGATGGGCTTCGACGGCGGCGAAGCGGGCTACAACTTCAACCCTTCGCCCCGTTTCAACCAGCCCTACGCTCACATGAAGGCGTTCCTTACGCACCCGTTCAGCGTGATGCGCTACTTCTGCGGAGACATCAAGGACGTTCAAACGTTCGCGACAAAGCCCGGATTCCGGAAGAACAAGGGCGACCTGCTGCTTTCTGTCAACAGCGTGCATGTCCGGTTTGCCAACGACACGGTGGGATATCTCCTGAGCCACCGCGGCGACTGTGTGTGGGGCCTCGGCGGCTGGTGGAGCGTTGAGGTCGCGGGGAGCAAGGGCACGTTCTGCATCGAGAACTGCGTCGAGAAGCTGACGTTCTGGCCCGGTCCCGGAGCAGAGCCCGAAGTTATGAACACCGGCGTCACGGACTTCGGCACCACGTTCCCCAATCGCATTCACGCGTATCTGGAAGACGTGACGAACAAAGTCCCCTTCGAGCATATCCGGGCTTCCGGCCGGGATGCCCTCGCGACGCTGGAGTACATCTTTGCGGCCATCGAGTCGTATGAGTCCGGCGGGGAAGTCGTTCGCCCTATGGCGCTGCCCGCCATACACGGCGACCCGAGCGTCGAGCGCATCTAGTTCTCAGGGCACGGAACGGCAAAGAATACGAAAGCCGCCGGAGACGACTCCGGCGGCTTCTTCTTCGCAAAACTGGCTCCCCGGCGTGGACTCGAACCACGAACATCCTGGTTAACAGCCAAGCGCTCTGCCAATTGAGCTACCGGGGAACGGGGCGTTGGCCAGACAGTGTTATATCATTCACTTCGGCCTGCTGTCAACAGCCTCTCTTGCCGCAAAAGCCTTCCGCGCAAGAGCCAGTTGCCTCTCGACTGCCTCAGGCGCGGGTCCGCCAAAAAGCGTTCGTGACTGCAGGCTGGTTTCGGTCCGCAACGCACTTGCCGCGTCCTCTCCGAACAGCCCGTGCGCGTCTGCGAGTTCCTCAGGCGTGAGCGAATCGAGCCTGCGCCCTTCATCGAGACACCGCGCGACCAGGTTTCCGACAACCTCGTGCGCCTGACGAAACGGCAGCCCCTTCGTAACGAGATACTCTGCAAGGTCCGTTGCGGTCGCGAAACCGTCATCGGCGGCTTCGGCCAGCCGCCCGGTGTTGAACGTACACGTGGCGAGCAGGCGCTCCATCGCTTTCAGGCACGCGACCGTGCTGTCAACCGCGTCGAAAAGCGGCGGCTTGTCCTCCTGCAGGTCGCGCATGTAAGTGAGCGGGAGGCCTTTCAGCAGCGTCAGAAGCGCGACAAGCGCGCCCTGAACCCGGCCGAACTTCGCCCGCGTCAGCTCCGCGACGTCGGGGTTCTTCTTCTGCGGCATAATCGAGGAGCCCGTCGCCACGGAATCGTCCAGATCAACGAAGCCGAACTCCGCAGTTGACCAGATGACCGTCTCCTCCGCCAGCCGCGATAGATGTGTCATGATCAGCGAACAGACAAACGCGAGTTCGATCACGAAATCGCGATCGCTGACCGCGTCCATCGAGTTCGGTATCGGCCCATCGAAACCCAGTTCGCGCGCTGTGTATTCGCGGTCGTTCGGCAACGAGGTTCCGGCGAGGGCCGCCGCCCCGAGCGGCGAGAAGTTCGCCCGTGCGCGCCAGTCCTGCAGGCGTCCCCGATCTCTGTCGAGCATCCAGAAGTATGCCAGGAAGTGATGTCCCAGCGTGACAGGCTGCGCCCTCTGCAGATGCGTGTATCCCGGCGCAAGAGTCCGGGTATGCCCTTCCGCAAGGGCCAGCAGCCGTCTCTGGAAGACCGACAGGGCGGCGGTGATCTGCGAGGCGGCCTCGCGGCACCAGAGCCGAAGGTCGAGCGCAATCTGGTCGTTTCTGCTGCGGCCGGTGTGGAGTCTGCCCGCGGCGTCGCCGATCTTCTCGGTGAGACGCCGCTCGACAAGCATGTGAATGTCCTCGCAGGACGGGTCGAGGTCTACAGTTCCGGCGGCAAACTCAGCAGCAAGCTGGTCGAGCCCGCGCACAATCGAGTCAAGTTCTTCCGGAGACAGGATGCCCACCCTGTGCAGCATCTTCGCGTGCGCGAGACTGCCCGTGATGTCCACCTGTGCCAGCCTCGAGTCGAAGTGAATCGAGGCCGAAAACTCCTCGACCACCGGATCGGTGCGCTTTCTGAATCTACCCGACCATGCCTTGCCGGCCATAAGCCCTCGACCCCCTGACCCTTCGATCAGCCTTTGTTCCCGCTGACCGAGCGGTACATCCGCGCCTGCATCCCGTGAACCTTGACCATCCCGGCCATCTCGCTCTGATCGAACGTCTTGGAGTCGAACGACGCGAGGTCTTCCGAGTAGAGGGCGAGCGGACTGCGGCGGCCGATGACCGTCGCGCTGCCTTTGTATAGCCGGACGGCGACATCGCCGGTCACGCGCGTGTTGACGCGGTCAATAAACGCCTCAAGGTCTTCCTTGAGCGGATCGTACCAGAGGCCCTCGTAGGCGAGGTCGGCCCACGACTGATCCACGGTGTTCTTGAAAGCGATCTCTTTGCGCGTGGAGACGAGCGCCTCCAGCGCTTTGTGCGCCTTGATCAGCACGACCGCCGCCGGGCACTCGTAGTTTTCGCGCACTTTCAGGCCGAGCATCCGGTCTTCCATAATGTCCACCCGGCCGACGCCGTTCGCGCCAGCAAGCCGATGGACTTCGCCGATCAGGCTCGCAGGGTCGAACTGCTTGCCATCCACCGCCACTGGAATGCCTTCTTTGAACGAGATCGTCACATCCGTTGGATTGTCCGGGGCGGCCTGCGGGCTGACCGTCCACTGGAAAATCTCCTCCGGCGGAGCGTAGTCCGGCTCTTCCAGGCGTCCGCCCTCGATGGAGCGCCCCCAGAGGTTTTCGTCAATGCTCCAGATCTTGTCCACGGACTGCGAGATCGGGACGCCCTTCGCCTTCGCGTATTCGATCTCTTCGGTCCGGGTCAGATTGCGCTCGCGCATCGGGGCGATTATCTCGATTTCGGGCGCGAGTGTTCGCATCACGAACTCGATGCGGAACTGGTCGTTCCCCTTGCCGGTGCATCCGTGGCAGAACGCCTGCCCCCCCACCCGCTTCGCAACCTCGACCGCCTTTTCCGCAATAATGGGCCGCGCAATCGAGGTGCTGAGAGGATAGCCCTGATAGTCCCCGTTCGCCTTGACGGCGCGGAAGCAGTAGTCGCGCGCGAACTCGTCTTTTGCGTCAACGGTGTAATGCTCGGTGCCCAGAGCCCGCGCTTTCTCTTCAGCGACTGTGATATCGTCAGCCGGTTGACCGACATCCACCGTAACCGTCACGACCCGCTCAAAGCCGTAGTCTTCCCGCATCATCGGAATCGCAACCGAGGTGTCGAGCCCGCCTGAGTAAACCAGCACAACTGTTTTCATCGTTTTCCTATCGAGTGTATGTCAGAATCCGGCCCGAAAAGACCGGCAAAAGCAACGTGTCCGAGTTTCTAGAGCACCAGCGAAAGCCACGCCTTCTGCGCGTGCAGCCTGTTCTCGGCCTGTTCGAATGCGGCCGACTGCGGCCCGTCGAGCACGTCGGACGTTATCTCCTCGCCCCGGTGCGCCGGCATGCAGTGAAGCACAATGGCGTCCGGTTTTGCCAGCGCAAGCAGCTCCGCGTTGACCTGGAACCCGCCAAACGCTCTTCTGCGCACCTCGGCCTCGGCCTCCTGGCCCATGCTCGTCCACACGTCCGTGTAGATCGCGTCCGCGCCGCGCACGGCATCGTGCAGGGCACTCGTGACCTCGAACTGGCAGCCGGAAGCCGCGCCCAGTTCCTTCGCCCGTGCCAGAATGCCCTGGTCGGGACCATAGCCCTCCGGGCACGTAATGGTCATGTGCATTCCCGTTCGGGCGCAGGCGAGCAGAAGGCTGTTCGCGACGTTGTTTCCGTCGCCCACAAATACGAGCTTCAGTCCGCTGAGGTCGCGGAAGCCGCCCGAAAGCGGCTTTCCCTTCACCTCTCCGATGGTCTGCAGGTCGGCAAGCGCCTGGCAGGGATGCTCGAGATCGGAAAGAGCATTGATGACCGGCACACTGGCGTGCTCGGCCAGTCCCGTGACCGTGGCGTGGCTGAAGGTGCGCGCGGCGATCGCGTCCACCCAGCGCGAGAGATTCGCCGCAACGTCCTGAACGGACTCACGCTTTCCGAGCTGTATGTCAGCAGGGGCAAGGTAGATCGCCTGCCCCCCGAGCTGCGAGATGGCCACTTCGAAGGTGACGCGGGTGCGCAGCGACGGCTTCTCGAATATGAGCGCCAGCGTGGGACGTGCCGAGCTGCCCCTGACTTCCGCAACCTGCGGCACGGAACGCAGTTCTCTCTTGAGCTGATCCGCCCGCGCGAGCACCTGCTGAAACTCCTGCGCGCTGAGATCGGCGATGCCGATAAGGTCTCTGCCTTTGAATGTGTCTGTCATCGTGGTGTATCTCTTCTCTTGGGCGCGTTCAGGCCACCGTCTCCGCGATCGCGCTATCCAGAATCTCCATACCCTCGTCAATCTGCTGCTGGTTCACAACGAGCGGCGGCAGGAGGCGGACGATGCCGGGGCCCACGGCATTGGCGAGCAGACCCTTGCGGAAGGCCGCCTGAACAACATCGCGCGCCACGGGGCTACCGAGTACGAGCGCCTGCATAAGGCCCATCCCGCGCACCTCGACGCCCCCGTGTTTTGCCTTCAATGCTTCAAGCCCGCTCTGGACAGCCGCGCCCATCTCGCGAGCGCGGGCGGACAGGCCCTCGCTCTCGATGGCCCGCACAGCCGCAAGAGCCGCCGCGCACGCGAGCGGTCCTCCCCCGAACGTGGTGCCATGGTCGCCCGGCACAAACGCCTCGGCCGCCTTGCCCCGGGCCAGGCACGCCGCAATCGGGAACCCGCCGCCCATGGTCTTGGCGAGCGTTACGATATCGGGCACGACGCCATACGCCTGGCAGGCAAGAAACTCGCCTGTGCGCCCGCACCCCGACTGGATCTCGTCGAGTATCATAAGAGCGCCATGCCTGTCGGCGGCTTCGCGAGCGGCGCGCAGGAACTCCGGAGCCGCCGGAAGCACTCCGCCTTCGCCCTGGACCGGCTCCAGAATGACGGCGCAGGTCCTGTCGTCCACGGCTGCTTCGAGCGCCGCTGTATCGTTGTATGGAATCAGCGTCACGTCAGGGACAAGAGGCACGTACGGCTTCTGGTACTTCTCCTGTCCGGTGATCGCCAGAGTGCCGAGCGTACGTCCGTGGAAGGAGTTCACCGCCGCCACGATCCAGGTCTTGTCCGGACTCGCCGCGTTTCCGAGCTTCCGCGCGATCTTCAGAGCCGCCTCGTTCGCTTCGGCGCCGCTGTTTGCGAAGAAGGCCTTTTCCATCCCGCACATTCCGCACAGCGCTTGCGCCAGTTCGGCCTGCTGCTCGATAAGATACAGGTTGCTCACGTGCATCAGCTTCGCGCACTGCCGCTGCACCGCCTCCACAACTTTCGGGTGGCAATGCCCCACGCCGTTGACGGCAATGCCAGCCAGAAAGTCGAGATACCGGCGCCCGTCTGTATCCCAGAGATACACACCCTGCCCGCGCTCGAACACGACGGGGAAGCGCCCGTAGGTAGCCATTACATACCTGTCGTACAGGCCCGTAACTTCTGATACTTTCGCGCTGGTTTGTGTGCTGTCTGCCATGCCGTCTGCCTCTTATCTGCCTTACTGCGTGATCATCGTGCCCACGCCTGTGTCCGTGAAAACCTCCATCAGGAGCGCGCGCGGCCTGCGTCCATCCACAATATGCGCTCGCTTCACGCCGCCCTTCACCGCCGCCACGCACGCGTCCACCTTGGGAATCATTCCCTTCGAGACCGCGCCCGAGGAAGTGAGTCCCGCCGCCTCGTCCGCCGTCAACGCGGAGATTATGCTCTCAGGATCGTTCACATCGCGAAGAATGCCGGCGACATCCGTCATAAGGACGAGCTTCTCCGCTCCGAGACGCCACGCCAGATCCCCGGCTACCGCGTCCGCGTTGATGTTGTACGATTCACCGCCCCTGCCGATAGCAACCGAACTGATGACCGGGATGAAGCCGTCACGCGCGAGGGACTCCAGAATGGCCGGATTGATCTCCTCGACCTCTCCAACAAACCCCAGGTCAACCTCCCCCGGAGCTTTTCTGGCGACGATCAGATTCGCATCCTTGCCCGACAGTCCGACTGCCAGGCCGCCGTGACCATTGATGCTCGCGACAATGCCTTTGTTCGTCTTGCCCGCGAGCACCATTTCCACGACTTCCATGGTTTCGGCGTCAGTAACGCGAAGGCCGTTGACGAAAGCGGGCTCTTTGCCCAGCCTGCGCATGACATCGCTCACCTCCGGGCCGCCGCCATGCACAAGCACGGGGCGCATCCCGACATAATGCATCAGCACGATGTCCTCGCAGACAGCGCTCTTGATGCGGTCGTCCACCATCGCCGCGCCGCCGTACTTGATCAGAATCGTCTTGCCGTAGTACTCCCTGATGTAGGGGAGCGCCTCGACCAGTATCCGCGCCTGTTCTTCCCGGGTGTTCAAGTCTTCATTCATGGCATCACGTGTGGTAGTCCGCGTTGATCCGGACGTAATCGTACGAGAGGTCGCAGGTCCAGACCACGGCTTCGCCCGTGCCGAGCCCGAGATCAAGCTCAATCGTCACGAAGTCCGTCTTCAGCAGACTGGCCGCATCATCGAGCGACAGCATTACTGGCTCGCCGTCCCGCACTATCTGGTGCTCGAGAATGGCGAGGTTCAGTTTGGCCTGATCCAATGGGACTCCGGCGCGTCCAGCCGCGGCCGTGATCCGGCCCCAGTTCGGGTCGCACCCGAACATAGCCGTCTTGAAGAGAGGCGAGTTCGCGATAGTCTTGCCGACCCTCCGCGCGTCATCATTTGACGCTGCTCCGCTGACACGGATCTCAATGAGCTTGGTGGCGCCTTCGCCGTCAGCGGCTATGGCTTTGGCCATCTGCTGGCAGACGAGGGTGAGGGCCGCCTGGAATCGCGATTCGTCGCCTTCGCCGACAGCAACCCCGCCCGCGCCGTTCGCCAGCATCAACACCATGTCGTTCGTGCTCGTGTCCCCGTCCACGGTGAGGCAGTGAAAAGACTCATCAACGGCGCGCTCGAGCAGGCTCTGCAGGGTTCCGGCGGGAACGTCAGCATCGGTCGTCAGGAAGCAGAACATGGTCGCCATGTTCGGAGCGATCATGCCGCTCCCCTTGGCGACCGCGCCGATGGTCACCTGACCGCTTTCGAGCGACACCCTGACTGCGGCCTGCTTCGGGACAAGGTCCGTCGTCATAATCGCCTGCGCCGCCCGCGGCCCGCCCTCAGCGGACAGAACTCCCGGAAGCTGAGCGACGCCCGCGCGAAGCTTGTCCATCGGCAGCCGTTCGCCGATGTGCCCCGTGGATGCCCCGGCGACAAACTCGCTTCTGATGCCGAGCGCATCCGCGGCAAGCGCGCACACCTCGTTGGCGTCCTGAAGCCCCGCCGCGCCCGTGAAGCAGTTCGCGTTGCCGCTGTTGACGATGATTGCCTGGCACACTCCGCCGCTCAGGCGCTCGCGGTTGATGTCAATGCAGGCGGCGTGTACGCGATTGGTGGTGAGAACGCCCGCGAACGCGCACGGCGCGTCGCTGGCAATCAGGGCGAGATCCGGCTTACCGGACTTCTTGATGCCGCACGCGACAGCCCCCGCTTTGAAGCCGGACGGGCTGGTTACCGATCCGTTCTCGACCTGTTCGATGAAGGGCTGCGGCGGTTGGACAGCGTGCTTCACGGCTAGGGATACATCGCCGGAAAGTCGAGACCTGCCGTCTCATCCAGCCCGAACATCAGGTTCATGTTCTGGATCGCCTGCCCGGCGGCTCCTTTCACCAGATTGTCTATCACCGACAGCACGATCACGCGCCCGGTGCGCTCGTCGAAAACCGGGGAGATTCTGCAGTAATTCGAACCAGCCGCCTGTTTTGTCTCGGGGAACTGCCCCTCCGGCAGCACGTGCACGAACGGCGCGTCGCTGTAGAACTCCTCGTACGCCTGCCTGAGTCCGGAGGGATCGGCGCCCGCTGCAAGCGAGGCATACGCCGTCGTGTGGATTCCCCTCGTCATCGGCACAAGATGCGGCGTAAACGTCACGGGCACTGCGGTTCCCGCCGCGGCGGCCGAAAGCTCCTGCTCGATCTCGGGCGTGTGCCGATGCTTGAGAACTCCGTACGCCCTGTAGTTGCTGTCCAGCTCCGAGAACAGGTACGGCACCTCTGTCTTCGACCGGCCGGCGCCCGAGACGCCCGATGCGCTGCAGACTATGACGCCGCCCGGGTCCACCAGTCCGAGTTTGAGAGCTGGCGCGAGAGCAAGAATCGCGGAGGTGGGGTAGCAGCCCGGGTTGGCGACCAGCCGCGCCTGACTGATCCGGTCGCGGTAGAACTCCGGCAAGCCGTAGACGGCCTCAGCGAGCAGGTCCACCGCTTCGTGCTCGCAGCCGTAGTACTCCCGCCATACGGCCGGGTCGCGCAGGCGGAAATCCGCCGCTATGTCTATGACCTTCACCCCGGCCTGCAGAAGCGTCGCGGCGTGCTTCATCGCCCAACCGTTGCCGCGCGCCAGGAAAACGACGTCGGCCAACTCGGCAACTTCGGTGGGCGAAAACGGCCTGAGGTGCTCGGGAACGTAGCCGGACAGATGCGGGAAGACAGCCGACAGCGGTACGCCGCTGCGCGACTCGCTGGTCACGCAGGTAATCTGCGCATTCGGATGACGCGTCAGCAGGCGAACAATCTCAACCCCGGCATATCCCGTCGCGCCGACGACCCCTATCCGAACTGCAGCCAAATCCGTGCTTCTCCAATCTGCGAAACGAATGTGTGAAGCTCAGATTATAGCTGGCGACAGCGCCGAACAACAAGTTTTCGCGCTTGCGCGGGGCAGACGTTCCGCGAAACGGCCTCTCCCGGGCCGCCCGGCTCAAGCTAATCTACCGTCACGTTCGCCGCCTGAAGGCCCTTCGGTCCCTCTACGATATCGAAGTGTACGGCCTGCCCCTCTTTGAGGGTGCGGCGGCCAGCTGCGACAATAGCCGAATAGTGGACGAATACCTCGCCGTGATCTACTGTGGAAATGAAGCCATACCCCTTGGCATCGCTAAACCACTTGACTGTGCCTGATTGCATTCCCAGGTTTACCTTCTCTCGCAGGAGTAGAAAGCAACGTCCGAATCCGGCCACAGAAGTGGCGGCGGGTTTCGTACGGGCCTATCAAAGCAGTCCGGTGGGCCTGCGTGGACTTCCCAACGGCATGCTGGAGTTCTGCCCGTCCGCTGTGGATTCCTTCTACAAATCAGGGGAAATTGTAGACATCTGCAGCGGGCTAGATTCCGCCGCGCAGTCGCTGAATCTCGCGCTCGTAGTGAAGCCGCATCTGCTCCAGGCGTTCTTCGGCGTCGGCCTGGGTTTGTGAAAGCCGTTCGAGAAGGTCAAGAATAACCTCGACTCCGGCCAGGTTGACGCCGAGGTCCTGCGTGAGACGCTGAATCTGGAGCAGTCTCTCGATATCTTCCTGCGAATACAGGCGATTGCGGCCGTTCTGTCTCTGCGGTTGGATCAGTCCAAGGCGTTCGTAGAGCCGCAGCGTTTGGGGGTGCATCTCGCAAAGTCGAGCCGCCACGCTGATCATGAATACAGGTTCATCTCTGCTGTGAGCAGTCATAGTCGCGTCTCACCTCGCTATCTTCCTCCGCCAGACTGACCCGAAACGACAGAGCCCATCAGGCGGTTCTCGCTGCTGATATCGCCGCCAGCTCCGTGAGCAGCTCACGCTCTCGAGCTGAGAGTTCTTTCGGAACGGTGATCATGGCCTTTGCCAAGAGGTCGCCATGACCTCCGCTTTTCGGCCGCGGCATCCCCTTGCCCTGCAGGCGGATTGACTGTCCGCTCTGTATTCCAGCGGGCACCTTCATCGCGACCCGTCCTGTCATGGTTGGCACGCTCACTTCTCCGCCGAGCGCCGCCGTCAGGTAGGGAACCGATACATCAACCAGAAGGTTGTCTCCGTCCCTCTTGAACGTGCGATGCTCCCGAACCGTCACGTTCAGAAACAGGTCGCCGCTCGCGCCATTGCGGCCGGGAGCTTTTCCGGCAAGCCGGATACGGCCCCCGCTCTTGACGCCAGGCGGTATCTTCACCGCAAGCCTCTGCCCGCCGATGCTGATCTGTCTCTCAGCGCCCGAATACGCCTCTTCGAGAGAGACCTCCACGTTCGCCTCGACGTGCTGGGGCTGCGGCGTGAACCCGCCAAATCCCCCGAGATCGACCCTCGTCCTGCGTCGGCCTCCGCGACCGCTCGCAGCGCCTCCCGCGCCACCGAACAGGTTTCCGAAGATGCTCGCGAAATCGCCCGCCGCGTCTTCGTCGAACCCGCTGTCGAAGTGGAAGCCAGGGTCGAAATCCTGCCCTGCCGCGCCCGCCTTCTGCGCCTGCTGCCAGCGAGGCCCGAAACGGTCGTATGCGGCCCGGTTCTCCGGGTTGCTCAGAACTTCATATGCCTCGCTGATCTGCTTGAACCGCTCCTCGGAAGCGCGGTCCCCGGGGTTCACGTCCGGATGGTGCTTGCGGGCGAGACGTCGGTACGCGCTCTTGATCTCTTTGTCGGTCGCGCTTTTCGAAACACCAAGAATGTCGTAGTAGCTCTCCGCCATCGCCCGCCTCCGGGCAGCGCGGACCGGCTATCACAAGCACGGTCCGCGCCGCCGCAATCTAAGCTCAGCCGGCCTCCACGCTGATGCGCTTCGGCTTAAGCTCGTCTGACTTCGGTATCGTCACCGCAAGGACGCCGTCCTTGTAGGTGGCCCTGACGTTCGCAACATCAATGGGAACGTGAATGCTGAACGTGCGCGAGAACCGCCCCGCCGGCCGCTCCAGACGCACCCAACGAGTGCCTTCCTGCTGCTCGCGCTGCCGCTCGCCCTGCACAGTCAGCGAGTCCGCCGTCACCTCCAGCGAGATATCATCGAGAGACATTCCCGGAATCTCGAACATCACCCTGATGTCATAGTCGCTCTCGCTGACATCGCAAATCGGCTCCCAGACAGCAGCTCCCGCCGCGTCCTGACCCGACGAGCGGTCGCGGAACTGGTTGAAGATCGAGTTCACTCCCTGCTGAAGCTCCGCGAAATCACGGAACGGGTCCAGCCTCGACAATTCCATTCTCATGTTTTGCATTCTCCTCGTTGCAGATGGCGTCCCGGGACTTCTGCCCGGGGCGCCCGAACATCAATCGCGCCCCACCCCACGGCAAATACAGGCTCAGTTCTCGTCCTGATACTCGCCCTCAATAACCTCATCGGAACTCCCCGCCGACGCGCCGGCCGCTTCGTCATCAGAGGTTGACGAACCCGCCGCGTCGCCCGCCTGCTTGTAGAGCATCTCGCTCAGGGCATAGGAGGCCTGCCGCAGAGCATCCGTCGCCTGGCGGATTTCGTCGGCATTGTCACCCTTGAGCGCCTCCTGCAGCCGGTCGCGCGCCTGTTCGACCTTCGCCTTTTCGTCGTCCGGCAGCTTGTCGCCGAGGTCCTTCAGCGTCTTCTCGGTGTTGTAGATCAGGCTGTCGGCCTCGTTGCGCATCATCGCCTGCTCGCGTGCCTTCTTGTCCTGCTCGGCATACTGGTCGGCGTCACGAACCATCCGGTCAATGTCGCCCTTGTCCAGGTTGCTCGATCCGGTGATGGTGATGCTCTGCTCACGGCCCGAAGCGCGGTCCTTTGCGGTTGCGTGGAGTATGCCGTTCGCATCCAGGTCGAACGTCACCTCGATCTGCGGAATGCCCCGCGGCGCGGCCGGAATGCCCGTCAGATGGAACATCCCAAGGCTCTTGTTGTCCCGCGCCATCTCGCGTTCGCCCTGCAGCACGTGCACACCCACCTCCGTCTGACCGTCCGCGGCAGTGGTGAACACCTCGGACTTGCGTGTGGGAATGGTCGTGTTGCGGGGAATGAGCGTCGTGGAGACTCCGCCAAGCGTCTCGATGCCGAGCGACAGCGGAGTAACATCCAGCAACACCACGTCCTTCACTTCACCCGCGAGAACGCCCGCCTGGATCGCAGCCCCGACCGCAACAACTTCGTCCGGGTTGACTCCTCTGTGCGGCTCCTTGCCGGCGAGCTTCTTGACCAGCTCCTGAACGGCAGGCATGCGCGTAGAGCCGCCGACGAGGATAACTTCCTCGATGTCCGACTCTTTCAGGTTGGCGTCCTCGATGGCCTGCTTGTAAGGAGCGACGCAGCGGTTCAGCAGATCGGCGGTCAGCTCCTCGAACTTCGCCCGCGTCAGGTTCATGTCGAGGTGCTTCGGACCGTTGGCATCCGCCGTAATGAATGGAAGGTTGATGGTGGTCTGAACGACGTTCGAAAGCTCAACCTTCGCCTTCTCGGCCGCCTCGCGGAGGCGCTGAAGCGCCTGGCGATCCTGCCGCAGGTCTATGCCGTGCTCCTTCTTGAACTCGTCCGCAACGTAGTTGACGACCTTCTCGTCCCAGTCGTCGCCGCCGAGGCGCGTGTCGCCGTGCGTGGACTTGACTTCGAACACGCCGTCGCCCACTTCGAGAACCGAAACGTCGAACGTGCCGCCGCCCAGATCCCACACAAGAATGGTCTCGTTGGCCTTCTTGTCCAGACCGTACGCGAGAGACGCCGCTGTCGGCTCATTGATGATGCGCAGGACTTTGAGCCCCGCGATCTCGCCGGCGTTCTTGGTGGCTGTGCGCTGAGCGTCGTTGAAGTACGCCGGGACGGTGATGACAGCGCTGTCCACCGTGTCCCCGAGATACGCCTCCGCGTCGCGCTTCAGCTTCTGAAGAATCATGCTCGAGATCTCCTCGGGCGTGTACTCCTTGTCGTCAATCTTCACGCGATGGTCGGTACCCATCTCCCGCTTGATGGACGAAACTGTGCGCTCCGGGTTGACGATTGCCTGGCGCTTGCCCTGCGCCCCCACGAGCCGCTCGTTCGACTTGGTGAAGGCGACCACGCTCGGTGTCAGCCGCGAGCCTTCAGCGTTGGCGATAACTGTCGGCTCGCCGCCCTCCATGACCGCAACCACGGAGTTCGTGGTGCCAAGGTCTATTCCTACTGTCTTTGCCAATTCCGTTTTACCTCCGCCCGGATCCCCGGGTGTGGGATGAAGCCGCCCCTGCCATTTTGCAGGCGCGAAATGCTACGCTGACTACCGGCCCCGGGCTGCTCACCCGGACTCAAAACCACCGGCGTTATCTTAGCCTGCTGTGATTATGTAGCTTGAGTCTAGTATTGTCAATGCACAAACGGCGCGATTTGTTCCCCGATTGCGGCGCGGCGCAGGCAGGAATTCCGGAGCCTCACGGCGATACCTTTTGGTGTCATGAACACAGCAGCACCATTGGTCGGGTTGACAGGAGTTCTCATTATGGCCGTCACACAGCCGTTGGCTTCACAGGGGCAGGCGCTAAGCCTCAGCCAGCATCCGGAACTGATTCTGCTCTCGACGCAGGCTTGGGGTGTTATGGGGGTCAATACCTGCGCGCATGCGCCGGACGCCGCGCCCCTGCCCCTGCAGATCGGCAACAGGACCTATTCCGACGGGCTCGGGCATCACGCTACGGGTGAGATCATCATCTCCCTCGAAGGGCGGTTCGATCGCTTTGAGGCTGAAGTCGGCGTCCAGCGGCAGGACGACACCGCCGGAAGCGTTGTGTTTCAGGTGTTCGTGGACGGCAAGAAGCGTTTCGACAGCGGAATCGTGCGCCAGAGCGACGGGGCGAAGAGCGCCGGTGTAAACGTGAAGGGCGCCTGGGAACTCAGGCTCGTGTCGGGCGACGCGGGCGACGGCATGACGTGCGACTGCGCAAACTGGGCGAACGCCCGGCTGATCCCCGGCAAGCAGTCCAGCACTCGCCTGACGCCCGTTGTGGATGCCGCGCCGTTCGCGCGAGTCGTCACCTACGACCCCGCCCGCATGGACGGATCCCGCGCCAATCGGGTCGAGGAGTTTCGCGCAGAAGACCTTTTCCTCGACACCGATGTTTTGCCCGGTGAGGACGGACACTACACCGCCCCGGTCTGGCCGGGCGGCCACGCGTGTATCGGCCTGCAGTGGCTGGAACGGCGTTACCTGAGTTCGCTGGCGCTCCATTTTGACGGCCAGGCGCCTTCGTCCGCCGATGCCCAGGTGCAGGGCTGGGAGGGAGAGTCCGCGTGGCAGGGCCGATGGGTACCGCTGAAGGGCACGATTGCAGCGACAGGCCGATCATGGAAGTTCGATCTCGACCTCGCCGCCAACTCCGCCGCTCGCGCGGGGCTTCGGAAAGTGCGCTGGGTGCTGCCCGCGACAATTCCCGTGCGAGTCTCGGGATTCTCGGCCCCGATGCGCGCCCGAACGGATGTCGCCGAACTCACCCTGCAGCTCGAGAACGCGCCCGCCGGGGCAACAGGAACCATCGAAATCTACAACGGCGAGATCCTCTCCCCGAAAGGCGAAGGGATTCGTCGCGCGTGGAACCTCAGCAAGCCTCTGAAGCTGAAGGTGCGCCACATCCTGCCGGGAGTCTGGAAGTCCGACAGGACGGTCCTTCGCTTCAAGCTGCCATCCGGCTCATTCGGGGTTGCGCTGGACGACGTTGTCAGCAGCAAGTGCGTGTATGTGCGGGACGGCGGGCTGTTCGTTGCACTCGACAGCGCGAAGCTCTCGCTCGAAGACTACAAGCGGAAGATTGCGCGCCGGAAGACAGTGCTCGAACGCGTGAGAACGATGCCCGATCAGACGTTCGAGCAGGCCATACGGCAGGTCCACCACGACGTGCAGAACAACGGACAGATGATGCTGTCCCTTGCCTGCGACAATCACAAGTTCATTGTGCATCGGGACGGCATGATCCAGATCGAGACCGATCCCACCGCCGGTGAGAAAGCCGTGAGCACACTCACCGGATACGCCGCGCAGATTCTGCCGCGCTTCGGCTCCGGCTCGAACACAAAGGTCTCACGCGCCCTGGAGGGCGGCTGGCTGCCCGTTCACGTCACGACAGTGGAAGACGGCGATATCCACTATACGCAGCGCACTTTCGCGGCGCCCTTTGGCGAACGGCCGGGCGCGCGCATCAGATGGCTCGAGTCCCGCGGCCTCGGCGTCGCGGAGTTCTCGGCGGTCAACACGGGCGGCAGGCCGGCCAGCGTGCACCTTGAGCTTTCGCTTTTCACCGCCGCGGACAAAGGCGAGAAGGCGGCCATTCGCAAGCGCGGCGATGACTTCGATGCTCTGGCTGGTGACCGTCTTCTGTTGAGCATCAGCACGGCGAAATGCGCTCCGCTTACGCCAGCGGCCAAGGATGGAACCGTCATCCTGAGCGGAACCCTTCAGCCGGGCGAGAAAGCCACTCTGACAGCCTGCATACCCGCCTGGCTCGCAGCGCCCGGCGATCAGTTGGAGTTCCCGGACAGCGAGGCGCTCCTCGCCGCGACAGGTGAATACTGGAAGCGGGTGATAGCCGATTCCGCCCGGATGGATTTGCCTGACCCGTTCCTGATGGATGTCATCCGGGCGTCCCAGGTGCACTGCCTGATGGCGGCCCGCAACGAGGACGGCGGCCGGACTATCGCGCCGTGGATAGCCTCCGTCGCTTACGGCCCGCTCGAGAGCGAGGCGAACTCCATTGTCCGCGGTATGGGCCTGCTGGGATACAGCGAGTTCACGCGGCGCTCGCTCGACTACTTCATCGGCCGCTACTCGCCGTCTGGAATTCTGACGACAGGCTACACGCTGATGGGCCTGGGATGGCACCTGCAGACCCTCGGCGAGCACTACATGCTGGAACGCAATGACGCGTGGCTGAAGGAGGCCGCGCCGAAGGTTGCCCTGGCGTGTGACTGGATTGTTCGCCAGCGCGACAAGACGAAGGTGGAGGGACCCGGCGGCGAACGGCGCATCGAATACGGGCTGGTTCCGCCTGGGGTCGAGGCGGACTGGAACGCGTTTGCCTATCACTTCTGCCTGAACGGCTACTACTATGCCGGGCTCCACAATGCGGCGCTCGCGCTGGCCGAGACGGGGTACCCGGACGCAGGCGCGTGGCTGAAGGCGGCGGCGCGGTTCCGTCAGGACATTCTGCGGGCCTATCACCTGTCCCAGAGCTGGGCGCCCGTGCTGCCGCTGCAGGATGGAACGTGGGCGCCTGCGTATCCGTCTCAGTTGCACTCGCCGGGACGGACGGGCGACTTCTTCCCGGGCGAGGACGGCAACAGGAGCTGGTGCTACGACGTGGAGCTTGGCGCGCACCATCTGACCGCGCAGGGAGTTCTCGATCCGCACAGCCGCGAGACGGCCGACATTATGGATCACATGGAGGACGTTCAGTTCCTCTCCGAAGGCTGGTTCGACTACCCGGCTGAGCAGTCCCGCCGCGACTGGTTCAACCTGGGCGGCTTCTCGAAGGTACAGCCCTACTACACGCGAAACGCCGAGATCTGCGCGCTTCGCGACGACGTCAAGCCGTTCATCCGGTCGTACTTCAACACCATCTGCTCGCTGCTGAACATGGAAACCCTGTGGCTCTGGGAGCACTTCCGCAATGTCGCGGCGTGGAACAAGACCCACGAGACGGGCTACTTCCTGCAGCAGACTCGCTTCATGCTGGCGATGGAGCACGGCGAGGAGCTGTGGCTGGCGCCGCTCGTCACGAACAACTGGATGAACGACGGCATGACCGTCAGCGCAAGCGGCCTCCCCACCCGCTTCGGACCGGTGAGCTACCGGATCGTCTCACACGCGGCGGCGGGCGCCATCGAGGCCGAGATCGAGCCGCCCCGGCGCAACCCCGCGAAGAGCATTGTCATCCGCCTGCGCCACCCCGACGGCAAGCGGATGAAGAAGGCCCTCGTCAACGGTGAACCGACGCTCGACTTCGACGCCGAAAAGGAGATCGTCCGCATCCCGGCCGCTTCGGGCAAGGTGACCGTCCGGGCGGTGTATTGAACACAACGATGGAGCGCGAGATGGCTTGCCCTCCAAAGCTTATCTGCTCACGCTCCGAGGGTTGGCCGTAAGATCGAGCGCCGACCATGACATCGCGGGGACCGTGCCGGTCACCATAATGTCAGCTTGCGAGCGCGGACGCAGCACGTTCACCAGATTGCCGTCGTACCACTCGCAGCTCGATATGCCGGTTACAGCGGCGAACGAACCGGCGGGCGGCGCCAGAAGCCCCGTCGCCTCAACGTAAATGCCGCCAACCCCGGTGCCGTCCCAGGCGCCGCTTCCATCGTCAACGTAGAACCAGCCGGACTGGACGCGGGGCGCGGACACTGTCCCGGCCGTCGTTACCAGAAGCCCGATGTTGCTCAGCCCCAGGCTGCCGGGGATTGCGGGCTGCAGGCCGTTACCCGCCCCACCGAGGCTGATGTTCCGGACGATGACCGGATCCACGCGCCCCGTGCCCTCGACTGCGACACTCTCCGCCAGCACGGAGACCTCGCCATTCGCGGCAAGAACGACCTGTCCGGCAACAGCGGCCGACTGACCCACGATCAGCCCATGCCCGGCCTTCTCCACCCGGATGCCGCAGGCGCGGTCCGGCTGCTCCACATAGAACACGTCAGGCCACGAGGCGGTGACAGGCATGGCCGGCAGCGCTACAGGCGCTCCTGCCGCCGCCGCACGGGCAGCGGCCATCGCGGTCGCCAGGAACTCGTCAGCCCCGATATCCACATGCGCCCCCAGAACGCGGGGCTGCCCGTCCCTATCCAGCCATCCGTCGCCCACAGCGGTGTCGAGGCCCGCGTTGATGCACGGCGACATCGGCGAAAGGTGGAGATCGCCGCCAGCGCGATTGACCAACAGCGGATCCTCACTGATGTCGCCGGTCCCCGCGGTCAGGCCGTCGTAGTCCGTCCCGTCCGGGTTGAAGACGCAGTTGTTTCGCAGCACCGGGGCGCCGCTTGTGTCGTACTTGTGGATGCCCGTCGCATTGAGCGCGACGATGTTGTTCGTGATGGATGGGGAAGACGATTCCCAGCAGTCGATGCCAACACCATTCCCCGTGATCGTGTTGTTCGTGATGGACGGGGAGGAGTACTCGCAGTAGATGCCATACCCATT
>Ga0255342_1002661_pt1 | contig 21653 bp, 17 predicted proteins | sample wastewater_treat_3_FD_192416 | JGI IMG/M metagenome (GOLD analysis project Ga0255342, IMG submission 192416) | Wastewater microbial communities from Lulu Island WWTP, Vancouver, Canada - plant14 | ecosystem: Engineered > WWTP > Wastewater > Unclassified | place: Canada: Vancouver, British...
GGAGTCTTCGGGCTTCACATAGTAGGAGTGGACGAAATACACGCTCGACCCTTCCGGAACAGAGCCCGTGATGCCGCCGGGCCGCAGGCCGTGCAGGGCGTTCCAGCCCATGTGCGGCACTTTGAGCCCGGACGGGGGCGCCGGCGCCCCCTCGAAGAAGCGCACGACCCGCCCGGGAACAACGTCAAGCCCCTTCCACCGCCCCATTTCGTCACTCTCGGTCATGAGGAGCTGCATGCCGAGGCAGATGCCCAGAAACGGCCGCCCCGAGCGGCAGTAGTCGCGGATTGGCTCGACGAGCCCGTGCTCGCGCAGGTTCGCCATGGCCGCGCCGAATGCCCCGACTCCCGGGAGGATGAGGCGGCGGGCAGCCTCGACTTCAGCGGCGGCGGAGACGAGACGCGACTCCATGCCCAGCCGCGCGAGCGCCTTCTGGACGCTGGCGAGGTTGCCCATCCCATAGTCTATGATTGTGACCAGATCTTCTACTGTCTTGTACTCCTGAACCAGATTCTAGAGTGTGCCCTTCGTGGAAGGAACGCCCTGCACGCGCTCGTCCAGCGTCACCGCCGCCCGCAGCGCCCGGGCGAATGCCTTGAAGGACGCTTCGATGACATGGTGCGAGTTCGCGCCGGACAGCCGCCTGATGTGCAGGGTGATGCCCGCAGCAGCAGCCACCGCGCGGAAGAACTCCTCGACGAGTTGCGTCGAGAATGCGCCGACGCGCGGAACCATCTCGCCCAGATCGGCGACAAGCATCCCGCGCCCGCTGATATCCAGCGATACGAGGGTCAGCGCTTCGTCGAGCGGGACCGCCGTCGAGCCGAAGCGGCTGATGCCCTGCTTGTCGCCCAGAGCTTTGGCGAGCGCCTGTCCCAGACAGATGCCCGTATCCTCCACCGTGTGATGGTCGTCAATGTGCAGGTCACCCTTACACCGGACCCGCAGATCCATCAGCCCGTGGCGGGCGATCTGATCGAGCATGTGGTCGAAGAACCCGACGCCTGTCTCAACGTCGCTGTGGCCGGTTCCATCCAGGTTGATGGAGATGGATATGTCCGTTTCCTTTGTCTTGCGATGAACCTCAGCTATTCGATGCGCCATCCTGGCCTCCTCCGCGCAGTGCGCCAAGCGCCGACAAAGCCGACGCCGTATCGGGCGCGATCATGTCGGCGCCCATCTCAACGAACTTGCTCCGCGCCTCTTCGGGCGCGGAGCCGGAACATATCTGAATCGCGAGCATCTCGCGCTCGTCCAGTTCACGGAACATGTGCGCGCTTCTGAGATCGTCGGGGTTGTCTCCGACGAACGCCCCGGACACCATGGTCAGCCGGTCGGCGAGCATCTTGAGCGGCCGCCCGTCGGGCTTGGGCATCCCCTCGCCCGCGGATATAATAAGGTGATCCGGCAGCCATCCCTGCATTCCCAGAACGCGCAGCCCGACGTGCACTTCGCCCAGCGTCCGGCCGGTGTACACCCCGATACGGAAGGGCAGGTCGAGCTGCTCCGGGGCAATCAGCAGGCGATCGTTTGCGATTCGGCCTTCGCCTGTCCAGTATTTCGGCACAAACCCGTACATTTCTAAGCAGTCCGCGCCGCCCACGACCTCCATGAACATCTGCATCACGAGATCGGCATCCCACACGCCCGCGCCCGCCTCGAAGGCTCCGCCGCCCGCCCACTCGCGCAGCCACTCCTCCACCCCCTCGACTCCCCCGCCCCGCGCCGCCGACCCGCGGGCCACGTCGGCAAGGGACGGCCGCATGCGCCTCAGAGCCTGTCCGTCCGTCAGTCCGAGACGCGCCTTCTTGACAGCATAGACGAGCGCGGCGGCGGCGGCTATGTTCCAGTCGTCGTTGAAGCCTCCGGCCAGCCGGAACTCCGCCGTGTCCGACGCGTCAATGAGCCCATCCACGCCGGTCAGGCCTAGCACGGTCTCGGCCCACAGCCCGAGCGCCGGCGGATGAGCCCCCTCGATGGAGCCGGTCGGGTCAATGATGACGCCGTCCATATCGAAGATCAGCGTATCGATGCGGGCAAGAGCATCGGCGCTCTCAGCTCTGACGAGAACGCCGCCGAGGCTGGTGTATCCGGTGTCCTGAGTTGCCGCGGCGCGGGGCGTCAACGGTCCGCGCCGTCCGCCAGGCGAATCTCGAGCGCCGCTTTGTGCGCGTGAAGCTGTTCCGCCTCAGCGATGACCATCGCCGCGCGAGCGTCTTCTTGCATCGCATCGCGGCCATACCAGAGCAGGCTCGTGCGTTTCTGAAATTCGGCCACTCCGAGCGCCGACAGAAATCGCGCCGAGGTGCCCGTCGGGAGCGTGTGCGAAGGCCCGGCGGCGTAGTCGCCGAGCGGCACGGGCGTATAGGGCCCGGCGAAGATGGCGCCCGCGTTCCTGACCCCGGGAATCCACTCCTGCGGGTCTCTGACGAGAAGCTGCAGGTGTTCTGGGGCACAGGTGTTCACGAGTTCGAGCGCCGCATCCGGGCTTTCTGCGACGATGATGACCCCGCCACTGGAAAGAGACTGCTCGATGAGTTCGCGGCGGGGCTCCGCGCGGACACGCTTCTCGACAGCGCTGTTGACTGCTTCGGCGACCTCGCGGGAGAGCGCGACCAGGATCGCCTTCGAATCGCCCGCATGCTCGGCCTGCGCGATGAGGTCGGCGGCAATCCATTCGGCCGGGGCACAGTCGTCAGCGACGATCAGCACCTCGCTCGGCCCGGCCAGCGAGTCTATGCCGACCTGCCCGAACAGCAGCCGCTTGGCGGTGTTCACATACTGGTTGCCCGGTCCGGCGATCTTGTCCACGCGCGGAACGCAGCCGGCCCCGAATGCGAAGGCCGCAATCGCCTGAGCGCCGCCCATATTGAAGACGCCGGTGACTCCGCAGAGGCTGCAGGCAGCCAGCACCGCGTCCGGCGGACGGCCGTCCGGCCCCGCAGGTGTTGCCAGATAAATGCGCTTTACGCCCGCGACGGAAGCCGGGATAGCGGTCATAAGAACAGAACTGGGATAGCAGGCGCGGCCGCCGGGCACGTATAGTCCGGCGCAGTCCACCGGTTTCACAAGCTGTCCGAGCGTCGCTCCGCCGCGTGCCGTGACCCACGACGACTGCTTCTCTTCCTCGTGGAAGCGCCGGATGTTGCCAGCCGCGCGTTCGAGCGCCTGCCACAGATCGTCCCCCACCCTCGCGGCGGCACGTTCGATCTCGTCTCGGGGCACGGCGATTTTTTCGAGCCGCGGGCAGTCGAATCGCCGCCCGAGATCGAGAAGCGCGCTCTCACCGCGAACCCGCACGTCCTCGATGATCTCCCGCACCACAGACTCGACCCCGGGCTGCATGACAGCCGCCCCGAGTTCAAGCGCGGACGAGATGGTCTCGGCCGGATCAACTCCCTGTATCAGAATCCGCATAGCGAGACGGATTATATCAGAATGCGCGCCCAACCCTCTAAGAAGCGCTCGGCCGCGCGGCTTGACGGGGGCGGCCGAAAGCAATATGATTCCCGAAAGAGCCGCAGCGCCGCAGCACGGCGCTGCTCCGCGGAGAATCGCCCGTTGCCCAACACACCCGAAGCATCGCCACAACGTGAAGCGCCGCGCCACAGCGCGCCGGCTGTCGCGTGTGTCGGCTGTCTGGCGGTGGGGGTGCTCGGGATGCTGGCAGCCATGCTCACACTGGCGATCTACTCGCGTCACGGCAAGGTGCCGGAGCCGCTCAACAACATCGTCAGGCTTCAGGAATGCACGCGGAGTATGGCCAGCCTGTCCGGCGCCATGGCCCGCTACCACAACAAGAACGGCGAGTACCCGGCTTCGCTGGGGCAACTGTATCCGGATTTCCTGAAGTCCCCGGCCGTGCTGTCGTGCCCGATGGCGGTTCCGAATGCGTCAGGATCGGAGTATGAGTACACAAGGCCGCCCGCGGCCGCCCCGGGCACGTTCGTCGCGATACGCTGCCGGCGGCACAGGTTTCGCACCATCCGCGTGGTGCTCGAAGGGCGGCTGGACGGATCGGTGGCCAGCCGCCAGAACGGCGTGGCGCGGGTTATCAGCCCGGCCGAGCGCAGCATTATGAAGCGGCCCGCGGAGCCGGAGGCGGGCAAGTGACGCAGCAGCGGCCAGAAGGCTGCATCCCCGAGAGGAGATTGCGCAGATGAGAGAGTTCTGTCAGCAGGCGCTGGACGCCGCAAAGGCGCTTGGCGCTTCGTACGCCGACGTGCGCATCGTCCGGCGCAGGAACGAGGCGATCGAGACGAGAAACGGCGCCGTGGACCGCCTGTCCTCGTCCCGGGATGAGGGTTTCGGCATCCGGGCGATTGTCAACGGCGCGTGGGGTTTCGCGTCCAGTTCCACGATCAGCGAGGAAGAGGGCAGACGGGTCGCGGAGCTTGCCGTGCGAATAGCGCTCGCCAGCGCCTCGGTGAGCGGCGCGCCGGTGACGCTGGCCCCCGCCGATGTCGCCGACGGGCGGTTTCTGATGCCCTGCCGGCGCGACCCGTTCGACGTGCCGCTGGAGGAGAAGATCTCGCTGCTTCTGGACGCCGACCGGCTGATGCGCGCGAATCCCGGAGTCGGCATCGCCGAGGGCTCCATGGAGTTCTACCGCACCGAGACGGTCTTTGCGAGCACGGAAGGCAGCTACATAGAGCAGGAGAAGACCGAGTCCGGCGCGGGGATTGTGGCCACCGCCATACGCAACGGCGACGTGCAGCGGCGTTCGTTCCCCTGCTCGATGGGCGGCGATTTCGGCGCGGCCGGGTACGAGTTCGTGGAGGACTGGGCGCTGACGGACCAGGCCGAGCGAATCGCGGCCGAGGCCGTTGCGCTGCTGGACGCCCCGGTCTGTCCGAGCGGGGCGATGGACATTGTTCTGGAAGGCTCGATGCTTGCTCTGCAGGTGCACGAAAGCTGCGGACATCCGATTGAACTCGACCGCGTCTTCGGATCGGAGGCGTCGTTCGCGGGCACCAGTTTCCTGACCCCGGAGAAGCTGGGGGAGTTTCAGTACGGATCGGAGATTGTCAGCATTGCGGCCGACGCGACGGCGCCGGGAGGGCTGGGCAGCTTCTTCTACGACGACGAGGGTGTCGCCGCCGAGCGCACGGACATCGTGATGGAAGGGGTGTTCCGCGGATACCTGAGTTCGCGCGAGACAGCCGCGCGGCTCGGCCTGAAAGCAAGCGGCGGCGCGATGCGCGCGGACGGCTGGAACCGGATCCCGATCGTCCGCATGACGAACATCAACCTGGAGCCCGGGGACTGGAATCTGGAAGAGATCATCGAGGACACCGCAAACGGTCTCTATATGATGGACGTGAAATCGTGGTCCATTGACGACAAGCGCCTGAACTTCCAGTTCGGGCAGGAACAGGCCTACGAGATTCGCGACGGCCAGCTCGGGCAGGTGTTCAGGAACCCCACCTACGCCGGCATCACTTACGAGTTCTGGCGGAGTTGCGACGCGATTGCCGGGGACGACGACTGGCACCTCTGGGGGATTCCAAACTGCGGGAAAGGCGAGCCGATGCAGGTGGGCCATGTGGGGCACGGCGTGGCGCCGGCGCGCTTTCGCAACGTGCAGGTAGGGGTGATAAAGTGAGCGGATCGTTCGACTTGAGGGGTGAGGAACAGCTTCTGCGGATCTGCCGCGAGGCGATTGACCAGTGCCCGGCCGAGCAGGCACAGGTGACCGTGACCGCCACCGACAGGGGCCTGACGCGCTTTGCCGGCTCGATGATTCATCAGAACGTCTCCGAGCGGGACTGCACGCTTACGGTGAAGGCGGTCAACGGCAAGCGCGTGGGCTTTGCCTCAACGAACCAGCTTTCGGAAGCGGGCGTGCGGGAGACCGCGGAGCTGGCGGCGCGGTTCGCGGCGAGCCTTCCGGAGACGCCCGATTTCCGGGGTCTGCCGGAGCCGGGCGATGCCTACCCGGACGTTGCCACCTGGTTCGGCTCGACGGCATCGCTGGGGCCCGACGAGCGGGCGGCGCAGGTTGCGGCAATGGCCGAGGCGGCAGAGAGCGCGGCGGGAGACAGCGCGCGGCTGTCGGGGTCGCTCTCGCAGACGCTTACAGAGACAGCAATCGTCAACTCGCTCGGGATCGAGGTCTACCTGCCCTGCTCGATGATGTCTCTGGTCACCGTCTGCCAGTGCGGAGAGGGCGTGGGCTATGCCAGCGCCTGCGGCCGGGATGCGGCGAAGCTGGACTTTGCAGCCAAGGCACGGGAGGCGGCCGACGTGGCCCGCCTGAATGTTGACGCGGTGGATGTGGAGCCCGGGGAGTACGACGTCGTGTTGATGCCGTACGCCGTGATCAATCTCCTCGGCAACCTGCGGGGCTGCGGGCTCGATGCGCTGCGCTTCCAGGAAGGGCGCAGTTTCATGTCCGGCAATATCGGCCAGAAGATCGTGTCGGAGAAGTTTTCGCTGTGGGACGACGGCGCCGATGAGCGCGGCCTGGCGCGGCCCTTCGACGGCGAGGGGGTGGCAAAACAGCGCGTGGAACTGATTACCGAAGGCGTCGCGCGCGGGGTAGTGTACGACAGCTACACGGCCGGCCGCGAGGGGCGCGAGAGCACGGGACACGGCACGGGCGGCGGGCTGAACGAGCGCCCGGCCGCGATTAACATGTATCTCGGCGCCGGCGGCGCAAACGTGGGCGAGATGATAGCATCCACGTCAAAAGGCCTCCTGATTACGCGTTTCAACTACACGAACCTGCTGAGAGAGACCGACGCTGTTGTGACGGGGATGACGCGCGACGGGACGTTTCTGATCGAGGGCGGCAAGGTGACGCGCGCCGTGAAGAACCTGCGCTTCACCGAGAGCCTGCTTCGCGCATTCTGGAACCTGGAATCGCTGGGAAGCGAGATTGTGGTTGGACAGGGCATTGCCGCGCCCGCCGCGAAGATTCGCGGTTTCCGATTCACCAGCGGCACCGAGTTCTAGTCACCGCAGCGGTGGAGCCAGAAGCCCGGCCAGATCCTCAGCCGAGTACACAGGAGCCTGGCAGGCGTAGTTGCGGCAGACGAAGGCCGCGGCCAAGGCATCGCCCGCCGTCTTACCCTGGGCGACAGGAAGCGGCAGAGACGCGTCGTGCCAGGCAATGACGCTATCGGGCAGGAAGGTTCGCGAGAGGAGGCCGCGCATTTCGGCCAGCGCGGCATCGTTCTGCTGGCCTGCCAGCACAATCTCGCGGGGTTCTGAGAGCGTGAAGTGCGCCGCAATGAGCAGGTTCTCGAACGCGCGCGGCGCCTGCGCCGCCATCCCCCCGAGAGCGCCGATTGTCTCGACAGCCGCGTCCCAGAGGTCCGCGCGCGCAAGGAAGCGCGACAGCCTGGCCAGACCCAGAGCGGCCGATGAGTTGCCCGAAGGCGTGACGCCGTCGGTCGGGCTCTTGGAGCGCGCGAGCGGCGTGCCGTGCGACGGCTCGGCCAGGAAGAAGCCCCCGGCGTCCGGGTCGCGGAACCGCTCGAGCATGGCTTCGGCCAGCGTTGCCGCTTCCAGAAGCCAGCGGCCATCGAAATCGGCCTCGTAGAGGTCAATCAGCCCGTTGATGAGGCAGGCGTAGTCGTCCTGAAACGCGGGACCGCCGCACGCTCCCGCGCGCCAGCTATGCGCGAGCGCTCCGCCCTCGACGGCCAGCGACAGGACAAACCGGGCGGCTATGCGCGCGGCCTCGACAAACGCCGTCTCTCCGAGAACGCGCCCGCCCATGGCCATCGCGCCGATCATCAGGCCGTTCCATGCGACGATCACCTTGTCGTCGAGGGCGGGCCGAACGCGCAGCGAGCGGGCTTCGAGCAGCTTCGCGCGCATGGCGGCCAGCCGCGCTTCGAGGTCTTCGGGGGCGAGCCCCATCTCACCAGCGCGCGAGGCAAGATCCTGCACGGCGTGGGGGATGCTGCGGCCTCCCTCGAAGTTGCCGTCTTCCGTGATATCGTAGAAGCCGCAGAACAGCAGCCCGTCCTCGTCTCCGAGGACGCTGCTCACCTCGGACGGGGTCCAGACGTAGAATCGCCCCTCCTCGCCCTCGCTGTCCGCGTCCAGAGCGCTGGTGAAGCCGCCTTCCGGCGCGGTCATCTCGCGCAGGACAAAACCCAGCGCGCTCCGCGCGGCTTCGGCGAAATCCGTGCGGCCCGTCACCTGGCAGGCCTCAAGCAACGCGACCGTCATGAGCGCGTTGTCGTAGAGCATCTTCTCGAAATGCGGCACCAGCCAGCGGTCGTCGGTCGAGTAGCGATGAAAGCCGCCGCCGATCTGGTCGAAGATTCCCCCGCGCACCATGCGATCGAGCGTCCGGGTCACCATGTCGAGGAGCGGGGCGGACCCTGTGCGCCTGTGCTCTCGGAGCAGAAGGCGCAGCGACATGGATGGAGGGAACTTGGGGGCGCCGGTGAAGCCGCCTTCGGCGGGGTCGTAGCCGCGTTCGAGATCGGCCGCGGCCTTTTCGAGCACGCTCCAGTCCACGCTGCCCGGCCGGGCATAGCTTTGGAGCCCCTGCCGGATTGCCGCCGCGATTCCTGCCGCGCTGGCGTCCACGTCGGCGCGGCGGCTGCGCCAGAGCTCGGCGATTCGCAGCAGCAGCGAGCCGAATCCCGGCCGCCCGTAGGCACCCTTTGGAGGGAAGTACGTCCCGGCGAAGAACGGCTCGCGGTCGGGCTTCAGGAAGACGCTGAGCGGCCATCCGCCCGCGCCGGTCACAAGCTGGGCGGCCTGCATATAGACCTCGTCCACATCCGGGCGCTCCTCGCGATCCACTTTGATGCTGATGAAGTGCTCGTTGAGAAGCGCGGCTGTCTCGGAGTTCTCGAAGCTCTCGCGCTCCATTACGTGGCACCAGTGGCAGCTGCTGTAGCCGATGGAGAGAAAGATGGGCCTGTCCAGATCCCGTGCAGCGTGGAACGCCTCCTCGCCCCAGGGGTACCAGTCCACAGGGTTGCGGGCATGCTGCAGCAGGTAGGGGCTGGTTTCGTTGATGAGCCGGTTGGGCTTTGCCGCCATCGTCTCAGGCAACACCTTCCAGAGCCTGCATCTGCTCCGGCGTCAGCAGGCGGCCGTCCGATGCCCTGATGTTGTCCAGAAGGTGCGCGCCCGAGCGTGTGCCCGCGATGACGCTGGATACGGCAGGATTGCTGAGGACGAAGCGCAGGGCCAGTTCGTTCAGGCTCATCGCCCACCCTTCGGCCAGAGACTGCAGGGCCGCCACCCGTTCCTTGAGCGCGGCGTGCTCGCCGCCGAGCCGGTGAATCTTGTCCGTAAGCCGTCCCGCAGCCAGGCCGTCCTTGATGAGAACGCCCATGTTTGCCGAGAGCGCCATCGGCAGTACGCGACTCTCCATGGAGCGGCCGAGGGCGTTGTAGCTGATCTGGATAGTGTCGTAGCCGCCGGACTCGATTGCGGCGAGCGCCTCGGCCTCCCCGCACGACAGCCCGATGAAGCGAATCCTGCCCTGCTCGCGCGCTTTTTGCATCTCCGCGAGGGCTTCCCCGCTCTGGATGACCTCGAGCGGCGCGGAGTGGATCTGGTAGAGGTCAATGACATCTGTGTTCAGCTTTGTAAGGCTTGAGTCCAGAAACTTCCACATGGCGGCCGGAGAGTAGTCGTAGACGGAGCCCGACTCGTCGCACCACTCTCCCCACTTGGAGGCCAGCACGAACTCGCTCCGGCGGCCTGAGAGAGCCTTGCCGATGCGCTCCTCGCTGAGCCAATATGCGGCAGCCGTGTCAATCAGATTCACGCCGCTGTCGAGGACATCGTTCAGAAACCGGACGGCGGCTGCTTCGTCCGGCGGGTTCCCCGGGTCGTCCAGTGAGGGTATGCCCCATCTGCGCCCGACCTCCAGCGCGCCGAGCCCGATCTCGGACACCTGCAATCCTGTTCTTCCCAGTGTGCGATATTTCAAGCTTTGTGATCCTCCAGCATGCTTGCCCGGCGAACTCGCGAACGGCGAGCGGCTTGGCAAAAGACCCTCTATCGCAGTATACTCGTGAATCCCGCAATCGAATTCCAGCAATGATTCATTCATACCCATCCAGACCATCTTCGACACACTGGCCGCGCCGAATGCTCGTGCTTGCCCTGATCCTTATCGGCTTCACTTTTCCTGGTTCGATGCCCGAGAATCCGGCCGCGGCCGAGCGTTACACTGTTGCGCAGGGCGGCATCAGCCAGAGCCATGCTGACCGAGCTCCGGCGGAAGCCAGCGGAGAGATGGACCACGAGCACCAGATCCTGCAGTTTATGGTTTCGATCGTGCTGATTCTGATTGCGGCGAAGTTCGGCGGCGAGATCTTCGAGCGTCTGGGCCAGCCGGCTGTGCTCGGCGAGCTGCTGGTGGGCGTGGGGCTCGGAAACGTGCATCTGCTCGGCCCGACGGTTTTCGAAGCGCTGAAGACGGATGTCGGAATCGGGATTGCCGCGGAAGTGGGGGTTGTGCTGCTGCTGTTCCAGGTGGGCCTCGAAACCCGCCTCGACGAGATGAAGCGCGTCGGCATCTCGTCACTGCTGGTGGCGCTGCTGGGCGTTGCTGCCCCGATGGCTCTCGGGTTCGTTGTGGGTGAAACGCTGCTGCCAAATCACCCACCTATAGTGTATGGATTTCTGGGGGCAACGCTGGCGGCGACCAGTATCGGCATAACCGCGAGGGTCATGAAGGACCTTGGCAAGACTCAGACAGGCGAGGCGCGGATCATCCTTGGGGCCGCGGTTATCGACGATGTGATCGGGCTGATTATCCTCGCTGTTGTCAGCGGTCTCGTGGTTGCAGCCGAGCGCGGGGCGCACGCGGCAATATCTCCGGTGAGCGTCTCGGTGATTGTGCTGAAAGCTGTCGCGTTCTTCGCCGTGGCCATTCTGCTTGGACGGTTCGGGGCCCGGCCCGCGCTCAACACTCTGTCGCGAATGCGTGTGCACGGTGTTCTGCTGGCGGCGAGCATAGGGATGTGCTTCACGCTGGCTGCTGTGGCGGGCTGGCTGGGGCTGGCGCCCATAGTGGGCGCGTTCGCGGCCGGACTCGTTCTGGAGCCATCTCACTACAGAAGGTTCACGAGGCGCGGGGAACGAAGCGTGGACGAGCTGATTGCCCCGATCGCTGATCTTTTCGTGCCTGTGTTCTTCGTTCTGATGGGACTCAGCGTCGACCTGCGGCATTTTGCCAGCCCGAAAGCGCTTGGGCTGGCCGGTGCGCTGTTCGTGGCGGCGATGGTGGGAAAGCTGGTGTGCGGCATTGGCATCACCCAGAAGGGCATAAACAGGATGATCGTGAGCGTGGGTATGATCCCGCGCGGGGAGGTCGGCCTCATATTCGCGAGCGTGGGGGCGAGGCACTATCTGCAGGGAGAGCCGGTGATTGACGCCGTGACCTACTCAGCGATCGTCGCGATGGTGATGCTCACCACCCTCATCACGCCCATCTGGCTCAAGTCGCTGTTCACGAAAGCGCACGCCCGGAAGCACGGCGCGGCCGCCGGGTAGGAATTCGCCAGATGCACGTGGAATGAACGTCCCGGAAGGCGGACTCCGCCGATCCAGCACCTGCACGCATGAAGACAATCACATTCAGGCTCGCGTACGCCCTGGTTCTCGCCGCCGCAGTCGCCCTGGCGGCGGGGTGCGGCGCTGTGCGTGAGGAGCGCACGCCGGACGGCAGAGTCGTTCTGGAGTGGTACAACTACGCGACTCCGGAGTTCCTCACGCTCTACCGCGAAGAGCTGATTCCCGCATTCGAGCGTTCGCACCCCCACATCAAGATACGCCTCAACGCAAGCCTGGGCGATACGGGCTACGACTCCAAGTTGCTGACTCTGATCGCGGGCGGGATTGCGCCGGACGTGATTCACGTTACCCAGGCGAACTTCCCCCTGTATGCGGCAAAGGGCCTGCTGGTGGATGTGCGGACGCTCGCGAAGGATGACGTGGCCTTCGACGAGGACGACTACTTCAAGCCGGTTCTCGACAGCATGCGGCGGGGCGACAGGCTTTACGGGCTGCCGTCGGATTTCTCGACGATCCTGCTTTTCTACAACAAGCGCATCTTCGATGAGGCCGGTCTCCCCTACCCCGACGCAAGCTGGACGTGGGACACGTTTCTGCAGGCTTCGCGCAAGCTGACCGTGGACCAGGATGGAGACCGGGTGCCCGACCAGTTTGCATTCGTCACGCAAAACGCCTACAACCGCTGGCCCGCCTGGGTGTGGATGAACGGCGGGGAGCTGTTCAACAGGGACGAGACGGTGTGCCTGATGGACAGCCCGTCAGCGATTCAAGGGTTCAGCTTTTTCGTGGAACTTGCTACAAAGTGGAACGTCGCCCCGGCTGTCGGGCAGTCCACCGGCCAGAGCCCCGAAGAGCTGTTTATGGCCGAGAAGATCGCGATGTGCGCGAACTCGCGCTACGCGTACAAGTCGTTCGCGAAAGGCATGAGCTTCCCCTGGGACGTCGCGCCGATGCCCAAGGGCACACAGCGCGCGACGACGCTCATCTGGGGAGCAAACTGCATTCTCACATCCACGAAGCACCCGAAGGAATGCTGGGAGTTCCTGAAGTTTCTTTCTGGCAGGGAAGGCGCGCTCGGCAACGTGAGGATGGGCAACGCGATACCGGCGTACAAACCCGTGGCCCTGACGCCCGGAATGCTGAAGACGGACGTGAGCCCGGCGAACGATGACGAGTTTCTGCGAGCCGTCTCGCACGCGCGGACCGCCGCCTTTCCGCCGCAGTTCGCGGACTACACGCAGGCGCTATCGGAACTCGACGACGCGTTTCTGGGCGTGCAGACGCCGGAGGGTGTGTGCAGGCGGTTCGCCAGGCGCGTGAATGTGATCCTGAAGGAGGCCCCGTGAAGAGGCAGGCATCGGGGATGGCGCGCAAGGAGGCCGTGGCGGGATGGCTGTTCATCTCGCCGTGGATAGCCGGTTTCCTGATCTTCGCGGCTGGGCCGATCATCGCCTCGCTGGCGCTCAGCTTCTCGTACTGGGACGCGATTACGCCGCCGCAGTTTGCAGGCATGGCGAACTACCGCAGGCTCTTCAGCGACCCGCTGCTGCGCAGATCGCTCTTCAACACCGTGTACTACGCCGTGTTCGCCGTTCCGCTCGGAATGTGCACGGCGCTCGGGCTCGCGCTTCTGCTCAATCAGAAGCTGCGGGGAATGGGCATTTTCCGTACGCTCTTCTACCTGCCCGCGGTGACCTCCGGCGTCGCGACCTACCTGCTGTGGATGTGGCTGTTCAACCCGCAACTCGGGCTGATCAACCGGTTTCTGCGGCACTTCACGAGCAATCCGCCGCTGTGGCTCAGCTCGCCGGACTGGGCGATGCCCGCACTGATCATCATGAGTCTGTGGGGCACGGGCGGGGCGATGCTGATATTCCTCGCCGGGCTGCAGAACATCCCGGAGCAACTGTACGAGGCGGCGACGATTGACGGCGCGAACAACTGGAAGCAGTTCCTGCATGTGACGCTGCCCATGCTCTCGCCGACAATCTTCTTCAACCTGGTGATGGCGGTCATCGGGAGCTTTCAGGTGTTCTCGGCAGCCTTCGTCATGACGAACGGAGGCCCTTCGAACGCCACTCTGCTGTACGTGCTCTATCTGTTCCAGAACGCGTTCATGTATTTCCGCCTCGGCTATGCGTCGGCCATGGCGTGGCTGCTCTTCGTGATCGTGCTGATTCTGACGCTGTTTCAGTTCCGGACTTCGAAGCGGTGGGTGCACTACGGATGAAGAAAGCGCTGCGCTACCTGGTCCTCTCGGCGCTCGGCGCTGTGTTTCTGATTCCCTTTTTGTGGATGCTTTCGACATCGCTGACTCCGGCGGCAGAGGTGATGGCGAAGCATCGCTCGTGGATACCCACCCACCCGCAGTGGAGCAACTACCCGGAAGCGCTGACCGTGCTGCCATTCCAGATATTCCTGAAGAACACGCTCATCGTGACGGTGCTCGCGATCATCGGCCAGGTGGCGTCAGCGTCGCTGGTGGCGTTCGGTTTTGCCCGGATGCGCTTCCGTTTCCGCGATGCTCTGTTCCTGCTGGTTATCTCGACGATGATGATTCCGCCTCAGGTTACGCTGATCCCGACGTTCGTGCTGTTCGCAAAGCTGCGCTGGATTGACACGCTTCGGCCGCTGATCGTCCCGGCGTTCTTCGGCGGAGGCGCGTTTTTCATCTTCCTTCTTCGGCAGTTCTTCCTTTCGCTGCCATCGGAACTCGAGGACGCGGCCAAGATAGACGGTTGCGGTCCGTTCGGCATCTTCCGGAACGTTGCGCTGCCCCTGTCGAAGCCCGCGCTGGCGACGGTGGCGGTATTCAGCTTCGTGCATCACTGGAACGACTTCATGGGCCCTCTCATCTATACCCAGTCGCTCGAGACAAAGACGCTGGCGCTGGGGCTGAACTCGTTCCGGTCGCTGCACGGCACCGAGTATCATCTGATGATGGCGGCGGCGGTGACGGTGCTGATTCCGGTTCTCGTGATCTTCTTCATCGCGCAGAGGTACTTCGTGAGCGGAATCATAATGTCGGGCATAAAAGGCTAAAAGACTTGCGGCGGCGCGTCTGCTCTTGTATGGCGCGCGGCGCTTGTGTTATAATCCGGTGGCGTCGGGGCGTGGCTCAGCTTGGTAGAGCGCTCGTTTCGGGTGCGAGAGGTCGGGAGTTCAAATCTCCCCGCCCCGACCATTGTTTGTGCGGATACGGCGGCAGCCCGGAGGGCGGCCGCCTTTTGTTTTCCTGGCTATCTGCCGTGACCCTACCCATCCAGCCCCGCAGACTACTGGCGGCTCTTCTTATCGCAGCGGCAGCCGCATCAACCGCCACAGGCGAGGAAACGCTCCGCGTTCGCGTGCTGCTCTCGTATTTCTCTTCGCGCCAGGCGGTCACCGTGTCGGGCGATGCGCTGCAGTATCAGCGCGCAGACGGGTCGTGGGCCCCCACTCCGCAGCCCGCGATCACCCTGCCGCCCGCGGGGCCTCTTCCGCAGGACAGCCGCTCACCGCTCGTTCTGTGCGTCCCGGACGGTACTCTGACGGTGTCACAGGGGAGCAGAAAGCGCTCTTACCGCGGACACCTGTGCGTGACCGTATCGGCCTCCGGACTGACCATGGTGAACGACGTGGGACTGGAGGATTACCTGCGAGGCGTTCTTCCGGCCGAGATGCCGGCCAGCTTTCCCGTGGAAGCGCTGAAGGCTCAGGCGGTGGCGGCGCGGTCGTACACGCTCGCGAACACCGGCCGGCACACGTCGAGCGGGGCGGACCTCTGCGACTCGGACCACTGCCAGGTCTATGGCGGAGCGGGGCGCGAGCATTCCGCGACAGATACGGCCATAGCCGCCACGGCGGGGCAGGTGCTGGCAGTCAGCGGCAAGGTCATCTCCGCGCAGTACTCATCGAACTGCGGCGGATACACGTCGCCCTCCGGCGCTCTCGGAGCGGCGGGCGCCATCCCCGACACGGACTCAAAAGGCGTGCCCTATTGCGCCTGCGACAGGGGGCAGGCCTGGCAGTGCAGGGCCACCCAGGCGCAGATTCTGGCGGCGGCCGGTGAGCGCAGGAAGACCCCCATCCGGCGGTTGACCGTCACCGAGCGCGATGTGTCCGGGCGCGTGCGACAAGTGAGGCTGACGCACGACTACGGCGAGACCACCCTGAGCGCGAACACGCTGCGCCTGGCGCTCGGGCTGTCGCGCATGAAGAGCCTGCTCTGCACGTTTGCCGCCGACCCGGCCAACGGAGACATCCTCATCAGCGGGCGCGGATGGGGGCATGGGGCGGGTCTGTGCCAGTGGGGCGCGCGGGGAATGGCAATGCCGCCCCTGAGCGCGTCGTTCAGGGATATCCTGTCGCACTACTTCCCCTCAGCGAAGCTCGCCCTGATCGCGGGCGAGGCGGCCGGTCAGCCACCTACGAGCCTTCGGCCTTCTCCTTGATAGCCTTGAGGATGTTGTCCGCGTTCTGACGCATTTTGGCGGTGATAATGTTGAGGATCAGCGGCCCGACGAGCGGAACGTTGTATTCGAAGTCTATCACCGATGAGAACACCGTTCCGGACGCTGTTTCTTCGAACGTCCAGGTTCCCTCGTATTTCGTCAGGTCGCCTTTGACCATACGGAATCTGCACGTGCGCTCGCCCGGGTCCCAGATGTCTTCCTCGGTCCAGCGGACGGTCATTTTGAACTCACGCACCATCCCCACCCACTCGGTCACGGTGCGAAGGCCATCTTCCGAACGCTCGAGCACGACGAGGCTCTTGAGATCGGGCATGAACTCGGGAAACTCCTCGACTCTTCTGGCAATATCCATCACGCGCTCTATGGGCGCGCTCACTTCCACACGTGACTCGATTACAGGCACAATGCTCTCCTAGCCCAGCCGCCGGAACACGCCGACGACCTTACCTTCCACCACGACTTCACGGGCATAGATCGGGTCCAGCTTGCGATTCGACGGCTGCAGCCGGAAGTGCTTGTCCTCGCGGTACAAGCGCTTCACAGTCGCCTCTTCGTCGTTTAGCCTCGCGACGACTATGTCGCCGTTGTTGGCGGTATCCTGCTGGCGCACGACGACGTAGTCGCCGTTTTCGATACCATCCTCGATCATGCTGTCGCCGCTGACCCGGAGAAGAAACCCCTTGCCGTCCGGAAGCAGGTCGGAAGGAACCCCGAAGTGCCCCTCGGTCTCTTCCTGCGCCAGAATCGGCTGCCCGGCGGCGACACGCCCGATGATGGGCACGTTGACCGTATCGGCGGCATTCCCGCGGGTCCGGATCGCGCGGGTCAGAGCCCCGGTTCGCTCGATGAAGCCGTCCTGCGCAAGACGCCGAAGATGAGTGTGGACGGTGGAGGGTGAACTCAAATTCACCCCTCTGCAGATCTCCCGAACCGTGGGCGGGTAGCCCAGTCTTGAAGTGTGAAACTCGATGTAATCGAGAATCTGCCGTCTTCGACGTGAGAGTGACTCAACCATCGTTAGCATTACCCCCTCCGGCGGCGGCCGTCAGGCAAGGCCGCTCGCCAGCTCGTTGCGCCTATTCGGACTTGCCCGCCTTGCCCGCTTTCTCTTTGCTGCCCTTCGGCGGGGCCGGCTTGGCGGCGATGACCTTCTCCGCCTCCTCGGTGTTCGGAATCCGTTCGAGCGAGGCCAGCTCGTCGCTGCTGCCGAGGTTCATCAAGCGAACGCCCTGCGTGCTGCGGCCAATGCTTCGCACTTCGTTGACCCGGAAGCGGATGATGATCCCGTTTCGGGAAATCATCAAAACCCTGTCTTCGGGCAGCACCACCTGTGTGCTGACGATTTTGCCGGTCTTGGCGGTGATGTTCATGGTGCGGAGGCCCTTGCCGCCGCGCTTCTGGCCCCGATACTGCTCAAGGACTGTGCGCTTGCCGTGACCCCGCTCGGTGGCGACGAGCAGCTCGGCCCTCGGGCGGACGATTCCCATCCCGACGACGCGGTCACCCGCCGCAAGCATGATGCCGCGAACGCCGCCCGCGGCTCGCCCGCTGGACCGGACGTCGTTCTCGGAGAAGCGTATGCTCATGCCGTTGTGCGTCACGAGCACGATCTCGTTGTCGCCCTCGGTGATCTCCACCCAACGCAGTTCGTCGTTCTCCTCCAGGTCGAACGCACGCAGCCCGTTGGTGCGGATATTCTGGAACGCGGCCATGTCAATCCGTTTGACTTCGCCCTGGACGGTCGCCATCACGAGATACCGCTTCTCTTCGCTCTTCAGGTCGCGCGTCGGCACGGTAGCCGTGATGATCTCCCCCGGCTCGATGTTGATCAGGTTGATGATGGCCACACCCATCGCCTGACGCGAGGTCTGCGGCACTTCATAAGCCTTCAGCCGGTACACGCGACCCCTGTTGCTGAAGAACAGGATGTAGTCGTGCGTAGTCGCGACGAACAGCTTTTCGACCGTGTCCTCTTCCTTCGTGTTGGCGCCGATGATGCCCCGGCCGCCCCGGCGCTGCGACCTGTAGGTGTCAATGGGAACCCGCTTGATGTACCCGTCGCGCGTGATCGTGAGGATCGTCTCTTCCTCGGGAATGAGGTCTTCGTCGCCGATCTCCTCGGCTTCCATGGCGACGATGCGCGTGCGGCGATCATCGCCGTACTTGTCGCGGATCGCGCGAAGCTCGGTCTTGATGACGTTGCGGATCTTTTCGTTGCTGCTGAGCAGGTCTTCGAAGAAAGCGATGCGCTGCAGCAGCCCGCAGAACTCTTCCTCGACGCGCTCGCGCTCGAGAGCGGTCAACTGGCGGAGCTGCATCGCAAGAATGGCGTCGGCCTGAATCTGCGTAAGGCCGAAGCGCCGCATCATCTCTTTCCGTGCTTCCTCGGCGTTCTTCGAGCTTCGGATAAGAGCGATGATCTCGTCCAGGAACTGGATGGCAATGCGCAGGCCTTCGAGTATATGGGCGCGGTCTCTGGCGCGTCTCAGTTCCCAGAGGCTCCGGCGGCGGACAACGTCTTCGCGGTGCTCGATGTAATACTCGAGAACCTGCTTCAGATTGAGCAGCCGGGGCTGGCGGTCCACCAGCGCCAGCATAATGACACCGAAGTTGGACCTGAGCGCTGTATGCTTGATCAGATAGTTGAGGATCTTGCGCGGGTGCGCATCGCGGCGAAGCTCGATGACGACGCGCATGCCCGAGCGGTCGGAAAAATCGTTGATGTCCGTGATGCCGTCGAGTTTCTTCGCCTTCACGTGCTCGGCGATATCCTCGATGAGCCGCTTCTTGACCACCTGATAGGGCAACTCTGTGATGACGATGCTCGCCCGGCCCCCCTCACTGGTCTCGATAGTGACCTCGCCCTGCATGGTAATCTGGCCCCGGCCGGTTTCGTATGCCTGCTGAATGCCCCGCGAGCCCAGGATGACTCCCGCCGTCGGGAAGTCCGGCCCCTTGACGAACTCCATCAGCTTCGCGATGGAGGCGTCGGGGTTGTCGAGCAGATAGGTGATCCCGTTGATCAGTTCGGTGAGGTTGTGCGGCGGGATGTTCGTCGCCATTCCGACGGCGATTCCGGCGCTGCCGTTGGCAAGCAGGTTCGGGAACCCCGCGGGAAAGACGACGGGCTCGAGGCGTGTCTGGTCGTAGGTATCCGTCCAGTCCACTGTGTCCTTCTCGATGTCCGCCATCAACTCCGTTGCGAGCGGGGCCAGCCGCGCCTCGGTGTACCGCATCGCGGCGGGAGGGTCGGCGTCAATGGAGCCGAAGTTGCCCTGCCCGTCCACCAGCGGGTATCGCAGGTTGAAGTCCTGCGCCATGCGCACGAGAGTCGGGTATATGACCTCTGTGCCGTGGGGGTGGTAGTTGCCCTGGGTTTCCCCGCACACCTTGGCGCACTTGACATGCGCCGAGTTAGGGTTTACGCCGAGCTGGCGCATTGCATAGAGGATCCGGCGCTGCACCGGTTTGAGGCCGTCTTTCACATCGGGAAGAGCTCTCGAGACGATGACGCTCATCGCGTAATCGAGATAAGAGCGCTTCATCTCATCTTCGATGTTGACCTCAAATATGTCCCTGGAAATCATTCTCCGGTCGCCTCTTCCGCATCCGTGCGCGGCCGCCGGGCAGGAGCCGCGGCCGGGCCGTCACTGGTCATGTGTCCAAACATCTGTTCTTCAGGATTATACCCGGCGACAGGGGCCCGCGTCAATCGCGGCGCTCTCCGGCGCGGAGCATCCCGGAACAAGAAAACAGGGGCACCGGTGGATGCCCCTGCGGTCCAAACTACACTGATAGGTTCGCGTCTACTTGACCCGCCTGGCGCCAGCAAAGCGGCTCGCGTAGTAGCCCGAATTCAGGCTGTCCACCTTCACGCCTCCGCGCGGGTTGCTGGCGTGAATAAACTTGCCGTTGCCGGTATACACGCCCACATGCCCCACCTTGCGGCCCCGCGTCGAGAAGAACACGAGATCGCCGGGCTTGAGGTTGCTCTTCGAGACGGCGGTGCCGGTGCGCGCCTGCGCCGCCGAACTGTGCGGCAGCGAGACGCCGTGTTTGGCATACACATACCGGGTGAAGCCGCTGCAATCGAAGCCGCCGCGCGAGGTTCCCCCGTAGCGATAGCGCGCGCCCTGCTGGGCATACGCCGTCCGCAAAACGCTGGATGACGACGAGGACGATGACGCTTTGGCGGAACTGGACGGCGCCGGGGATGCCGGCTTCTTCGAAGAGGACACTGTCGCTTTTGCCGCGCTCGATGAGGCAGGCTTCTTCGCGACGGGAGCAGGTTTTGCGGCGGGCGCGGGATTTGTGACCTTGCACAGGTAATCCCCCACCCAGCCGGTCTGGCCACCCGGAGTTGTCACCTGCAGCCAGTGCCACTTGTACTGAGAAACCTTTACTTTTGTGCCCGCCGGGAGCGTGCCCAACTTGCGGCTGCCGGCGCTCGGTTCGGCGCGCAGAGGGGCGGCCTTCGCGACCACCGCAGTTTTGGTTGACGAGGCGCTTTTCGACCCGGAAGCCGAACTGCTGGTGGTGGGGATGGTGAGCTTTCTGCCGAGCGACAGAACAGAAGTGGAGTGGAGGCCATTTGCGCTGGCGATTGCCTCCGCAGAAACTCCGTACCGCTTTCCGAGGGTCCAGAGTGTATCGCCTTTACTAATTGTGTGAACGCGGGCGTCCGCTGATACTACTACGGCGGCTATAAGGACCGCCGTCAGCAATCCTTGCACCGTGAGTCTCTTGGGCGTCAAGACATCACTTCCTTCCTTGTTGTTTTCCTGCTGTCATGCGAACACATAAGCCACTGGCGGCCTCTGCGCCCATCGCGCGACAGGAGGCGGGTCCGAAAGGTCACGACCTGCCAAACCTTCGGCAGTATAAACCCGGACTCCTCCCCTGTCAAGGCAAAGGGCAGAAAAAAGCTCAGACAGATCACAGATACCGGCCGAAGCGGGCCGGTTCAGCGTGTGCTGTCAGCGGCCGCTGCGGCGAGATGCGAGCGAAAGCGAGTGCACAAACAGATACTGCTGAAGCCAGCCGGCGCGGGGGCCATACTTCTCGCGGAGCAGGCGCGAGGCGGTGCGATAGCCCCTGTCGGTGCGCGGTAGCGGGCCGATGCCGCAACGCTCGGCCACCATTCGCCACGTATGCGTATCCAGCGGAAATGCACAGTCGAACCCGAGCGAAAACAGCAGGGCGCAATCGGCGATCTTGCGCCCCACCCCCGGCAAGGCGATGAGCGCCGCCGCGGCATCCTGGTAGGACATCGCACGAAGCCCCTGCAGAAAACCCTCCCCGCCCACCGCCCGCAGCGCCCGCGCGGCGCCGCTCAGGTTGCGGCACCGGAACTCCATGCCCCCCACCCTGAGTGCTTCAGGCTCCGCCTCCGCGAGCGCGAGCAGATCAGGGAACGAAGCCGCGCCCCCATCGCCGAAACGGCGGCAGAGTTCATCCACCGACCAGCGTATGCGGGCGATGCTGGTTGCGGACGAGCAGACAAAAGACAGGAGGCACTCAATCGGGGGCTGGCTCAGAACGCGAAGGCCCCGGTATTCGTCGAACAGGGCGTCCATCGTTCGGTCGCGCTCGACGATATCGGCGCGAACGTCAGACAGAGAGGTGTCCAGACGCAGGAAGCGGGCGATATCCGTCCGGGAGAGGGCGGTTTCGGCGCTCCAGACGGCCACCGAC